>Ga0070733_10000585_pt1 | contig 29092 bp, 13 predicted proteins | sample Coa_R1_9_FD_66450 | JGI IMG/M metagenome (GOLD analysis project Ga0070733, IMG submission 66450) | Surface soil microbial communities from Centralia Pennsylvania, which are recovering from an underground coalmine fire - Coalmine... | ecosystem: Environmental > Terrestrial > Soil > Unclassified ...
CGCACGTCGTAGAGAATCCCGATGGCGCTGACGTGGTCGCCGATCTTGTCGCCGATCTTGTCACAAGACAGGCGGATGATCTTGCGGCCGGAACCTCCGAGTTGGCCTTGAAGGGGCTGTACCTTGGCGACGGGTGCGCGGAAATGGCGCTCAAAGAGTTTTTGGAGGAGGTCCATGAGTTGGGGCGCAGCGTCTCAGCCTCAAAGATAACACCCGGGCGGGTTCGCGGTGAGCGGCAACGGCAATGTGCACCCGGCAGTGTCTACCTACATCTGCGCCCAGACAGCCCGAGACATAACAACCGCTGGAAATGTTGTAACTTCGAACACTCAGGGTTGATAACGGCCTGTCTTATGCTGTATTGTGCCTCATCTGTTGGGACAGGAGGACAGTATGGTGGCGCGACGCTTTGCATATGGAATCGCAATGCTGGTCTTGGTTCTTTCCATTTCGGCCGCAGTGAAGGCTCAGGACGTTGCCTCCATCACCGGTGTGGTCACCGACCAGACCGGCGCCGTGTTGCCAGGGGCTTCCGTCACCCTTTCGAATCCTCAGACGGGCGTCGTATATAAGGCCGAAACCAACGCCGCCGGTTCCTACACAATCAATCAAGTCAAGCCCGGACCTGGCTACAAAATCGAATTCGAGCACCAGGGCTTCAGCGCCGTCGTCATCCTGGGCGTGTACTTGAACGTCGACTCCACGCGCACACAAAACGCGAAACTGGAACTAGGAAAAACCAGCGAGACGGTGGAAGTATCGGCGGCCAGCCAGAACGTGACCCTCGACACGACGGATGCGACGGTCGGCAATAACTTCCAAGTCCAGCTGCTGAATGATCTGCCGATCGAGGACCGAAGTAGCCCGTCGGCGCTCTTCGTCCAGCAGCCCGGCGTCACCCTCGACGGAGCTGTAACCGGCGCGCGAACCGATCAAAACCGCGTTACGGTGGACGGCCTCGATGTGAACGACTACGCCACAGGTCAGTTTGGCGCGATTGTCGCCAACGCTCCGGTTGACTCCGTGCAGGAGTTCCGCGGGGTGAGCGCCGGCGAGCTTTCCAGCGAAGCAGGGGGCGGAGGCGGCCAATTCGAACTCGTAACCCGCAGTGGCACGAACACTTTTCACGGCGCGCTGGTGGAATACCATCGCGACACCGATTTGGAAGCCAATGAGTGGTTCAACAACAACACAGGAACACCCAGGCCTCCGCTCATTCGCAACCAGTTTGGGGGCAATCTTGGTGGGCCGATCATGAAGGACCGGCTGTTCTTTTTCTTCGACTACAACGGTCGGCGTGACACGCTCTCTAACCTGGTGGAGCGGACCGTTCCACTGGACTCGTTCAGGAATGGCACTCTTAACTACGTCAGGAACGACGGTACCACTCAACCGGTGCCTGCAGCGCAGTTGCTTGGGTTCGATCCCCAGCATGTGGGCTTCAATCCCGCGCTGCTCAGCCTATTCAGCAGCCGCTATCCGCACGTCAATGACTTTTCCGGGGGAGACGGCGGTATCAACACAGGTGGCTACCGTTTTAACGCGCCTTTTCCTTTCAAGGAAGACGATTATGTCCAGAGAGTAGATTTCATCTTGAACAGTAAAATGAAATTGTTTGGGCGCGGCACTTTTACCAGAACGAACGGCACCGAGTTTGCGATCCAGTTCCCGGGTGACCCGGAGACCTATCCTTTCCTCGATCAGAGCTACGCCTGGGTGGTGGGGCACACCTGGACAATCAGCAACAACAAGATAAACCAGGTTTCTTACGGAGAAACGTTCGAGAATTACAACTTTCCGAACACTTTTAACAAGACCGGCGCCACGCAATACGAGATTTTCGGCGGGAATGGAAGCGGAGGGCAAATTCTCACGCCGCCGTACGGCAGTGCCATTAATGCCCAGGGGCGGACTTATCCAATCCCGGTGATCCGCGACGACTTCAGTTGGGACAAGGGCAAGCACGGCTTCCGTTTTGGCGGAACCTTCAAGTACATAAGCCCGCAGGGTTATACCATCCTCGATTACAACGTTCCGACACTCGGCCTGGGCGGGTATGCCCCAGCTCTGGACCCCAGTTACCGGCCGAGCGATATATGCCCCGTGACGGCGAACCCCACGGTGTGCAATCCCAACGCGCCATCGTTATACGACACCGCTTTTGGTCTCGCGCTTGCCCCCTACACCGCCGTCAGCAGCACCTTCAATTACGACGCCAACGGTAATGCCCTGCCCGCCGGAACCGGTTCCCACGCGGATTATCGCTATTATGAAACGGAGCTTTATTTTGGCGATACATGGAAGATGACGCCGAAGTTCACACTGTCATACGGCGTTCGCTGGATAAATTACACCGTGCCCTACGAGGTGCACGGCCTAGAGTCGATTGAAAACTTCAACTTCAACACCTATTTTGCTGATCGCGTGGCGCAGAGCGCCGCCGGCCAGTCCGGCAACACGGCGGTGCCATTCATCTCCTACGGGCTGGGCGGGAAGGCTAACCACGCTGCGGGTTATTTCCAGCCGCAGTATAAGAACTTTGGGCCGCGGGTTGCGTTCGCTTACGCCATGAATCCCAAGACGGTCGTGGACGGTGGCATCGGTGTCATCTACGACCAGACGGTGATCAATGCAGTGCAGTACCAGCAGTCGCAGTACTCCTACCTGTTCCAGGCAGCCGCCACACAGCCCTTAGGCGACCCGAACAGCACCTTCAATACGCTCTTGAACGACACAAGATTTACCGGCCTGAACAATCCGCCGTCGCCGCCTACCGCGCCGACGATTACCAAGCCATTCACTCCCTTCGTCGACAGCACTGGAACTCCTTTTGGTTTGGCGAATGGTCAGGCGTTCAACGAAACGATCGACCCGACTCTTAAGACGCCGTATTCGATTGCGTACAATTTTGGTGTCCAAGCGGAGCTTCCCAAGGGGTTCATTTTGAAGATGACCTACGTTGGCCGTGAGGGCCGGCGGTTGCTGGCGCAGGCAGATGCCAACCAGTTGGTCGATTTCCCGGATCTAGCCTCGGGGCAGATGATGTCTGCGGCATTTACAAACCTAACGCAGCAAGTGCGCTCAGGCGCGACTATTACCCCCCAGCCTTGGTACGAGGACGTACTTCCACAGTTGGGCGCTACCCCGGGGCAAAACACCGCCATCCTTGCCGGCTCTTTTCTGAGCACCTACATTGGGAGGGGTGACTTTGCCGATTTCACGGAGCTCCTGTCAGCAATAGGGATCCTCCCGCCAAATGTCGGCATGGGCTCCCAATTCTCGGAAAACACGTTCTATACCAATAAAGGATCGTCAAGCTACAACGGGCTGCTCGCTACACTGCATAAGAATCTGGGAAGTGGTCTACAGTTTGACCTTAACTACACCTGGTCGCACTCGCTCGACAACGTCTCCGTGATAGCCAATGCACCGGCGATTGGCGGGTATGGGTTCATCTGCGACGTGCTGCGACCGCGGGAATGCCGCAGCAATTCCGATTTTGATGCGGTCCAGTATTTCAATGGCAACTTCGTCTACGATCTGCCGTTTGGCCGGGGAAAGATGTTTGCCGGTTCGGCGCCGCGCTGGGTCAACGAACTTGTTGGTGGCTGGAGCTTGAGTGGACTTCCCAACTGGCACAGTGGGAATGCCTACTTCGCCTCTGCAAACGCCTTTGTTGCTGGATACGCCAACGACGCGCCTGCCATTCTCACCGGCCCAATCTCGGACCTCCACATTCACTTGAACGGAGGTAAGGGCCAAGCCCTGTTAGGTTACGCGAACCCGACACAGGCCAACGCTGACTATATCGGTCCGCTCGGCTTCAACATCGGCAGCCGTAATAACCTGCGCGGCCCGGGATACTTCGATATGGATATGGGAGTCGGCAAGGGCTTTCCGCTCCACGGGGATCGATTGGCCCTGAGGCTCCGGGTGGATGCTTTCAACGTCTTCAACCACCCCAACTTCAGTAACCCCTGCGGGGATATTACGAACGTCTCGTGTTTGTTCGGCCACATCACGAGCACCGTCGGCACCGGGATCAACAACGCCTTCAGCTCGGCCCGCGTCCTGCAGGCGGCGCTGCGGCTGGAGTTCTAATCGGGAGTCCGATAGCCTTCCGCGCGCGATGCCGCGGAAGGCTTCGGTTTCTGGCTTCAGAAGAACAGCTTCAGGCCAAATTGGAATTCCCTCGGGTCAAACGCAGACGTAACGGCGCCAAAGTTGCTGGATCCTTGATTGATACTAATGCCTCCGTTGTTGGCGTCACCCTCGAACTGCGTATGGTTCCAGGTGTTGAAAGTTTCCACGCGGAACTCGACCCGGCTACCTCGCTCCTCACTGATGACGAAATTCTTGAAGAGCGAAAGGTTCCAGTCGTCGCGGCCGGGACCTCGCAAAGCGTCGAAGCCCGCATTTCCGTAGCAGTCTGGGCCCGTGACGCAAGCTGGTGCCGTGAAGGCTGCCGGATCAAACCATTGATTGACCGTCTTTGGATAGGAAATCGTCCCGGTTAGATCAGGTCGGTTTCCGGAAAAGCCGCCGGGAAACAGATTCTCCACGTTTTTGCCGCTCACTCCAAGATTGATTGGAGATCCCGATTCCATCGTAACGATCCCCGACAGGGCCCACCCGCCCGCGGTTGTTTTCAGGAGGCGATTGCCGCTGCTCCTTAATAGCGGGATCTGGTACACGAAATTCACGAATGCGATGTTGGTGCGGTCGAACAAAGACGGCCCAACATCGTAGCGTGGCCCAACGTAAGGATTGGTGATGGATTGCAGGTCGCCGCCGCTGCCGACGCTGACGGACGAATCCACGGCGCGCGAGAAGGTGTAACCGAATTGGAGTTGCAGGTCGTTTCGCACCTTGGCGTGCAGGTCAACCTGCAGTGAGTTGTAATGCGAGTTCGCCTCATCTTCCGACAGGCGAATCGCGCCGTACCCAAGATAGTTGAATAACTGGTTGATGCCAGTGCCGCCAGAACTGACGAGACCCGGCAGGTCGCTCGCAGGTGGAAGATTGACTTCCCGATAGTCGTTCTCGTGCCGGCCCTGGCTTCCGACATACGATATGCCCAGGACCGACCGCGGCCCCAACGCCTGCTGAACACCGATACTGTACTGGTAGCTTACCGGAGGCTTGTAATTGAGGCCGATGCCGGTGATACCGACGGGCAGAACGGGCAAATCCGCGGAACTGATCGTGTTGCCGCTGCTGAGCTGAAGGCCAGGGTTCGACAGGGAAACGTTGTGCAGCGTAGGACTGGCGTCAAATGGGGTGTTCGTTGCCCCGTTATACATATCGTTGCCCTGAACGCGGTCGTACATAATGCCGAAGCCGCCCCGTAAAATCGTCTTTGACTGGCCTGTCAGGTCATAGGCGAAACCGATGCGTGGGCCGAGAGCCGGCCAGTAGTTGTTGGTCAGCCCCTTGGGAATTCCGTTGACACCGCCAACGCCGATTCCGTTTTCATAAAACTGCAAACCTGCCAGGATCGAGTTAGGACTCGTGCCCAGACCCGGACTCGGGCTGCTGCACGGAGGGTTGGACACCACGCTGCAGATGTTCCCCGTCGAATCAAACGTAGCCGCTTTGGTGGGGTCATACAGATTGGGGTAGAAGTTCGCCGACTGCTGGTTCGCTTCGTAAGTATGCGGCGCCCCATCCCACCGCAGGCCGAGGTTCAGCGTCAAACGGTGGTTCACTCGCCAGTTGTCCTGAATGTAAGCGGCATAGGAGACGTTGTTCCAGTGGCCGCTGGAATGGACCGCGTCCTCTTCGTAGCCTTGCGCATAGCCGAGCAGGAAATCGGCAAAGTCATTCCCGGTAAAGCTGCCGTTAAAGTTGAAGTTTCCCTGGGTGAGGGCGAAATAATCCTGGACTTTTTTGTAGAGCGCCCAACTGAATCCGAACTTGAGCTGGTGCGCGCCCTTGGTCCAGGAGATGTCATCGCGGAGCTGGTAGTCGTTCGCGGTATTGTTCCATGGCTCCCACGCGGAAGTGTAGTCCGTTCCTGTGCTTCCATTCAGGTTGATCGACGGTATGCGGTGGTCGATGTTGGGTCCGGTGAACAGCCGGTTAAACGTAAAGCCCGAGGGGGCTGAGACGACGCCCTGCGGAAGGATGTGGATACGGTTGCCGTCATAGTTGAAAGCAGCCTCGTTGAGGAGCGTTGGGTTGATGACATAAGTGGTATGAATTACGGCGCTGTAGGAGGGGTTGCCGAAGGTGTCGAACACCGTGGGCACATTGTCGGGAACCCATTGAGCGGTCCCGTAGGTCTGCGAAACCTGCTCGGAAACCCAGTGTCCGAACACTGAGAATTTGCTGGTGAACTGGTGATCGATGCGGGCGATTTCCTCTCGCAGAGTTGTCGGTGAATTGTTACCACCGATGAATTGCGCACCGCTGGTCGGCTTGGGGAATATGCCGGCGCCGAGCAAGGCCGCCGCGTTGTTGTCGATCAGACAATCTGGAATCGTGTTATTCGGGAAAGGCGAACCGGGGGCCGGAGCAACGCCGGGGGCGCAGTTGGCGCCGTAACCAGCAATCCCGGTGGGAGCCATGATGATGTTCGCGTTGCCGTTGGGAAGCGTGGTCGGAATCACCGCGCCAGTTCCCGCACCACCGGCGTCCGGATACTCACTGGCCAGAGGCACGGTTTGGTTGAGCAAACCTCCTTGCACGATACTGCGCCATTCCATGTTGTAGAAGAAGAACGTTGGATGTTGCTTCCACGCCGGAACCTGACCGCCGGCATTGAAGCCGTAAACGTTGAGCCGCAACTCGGCGACTTTATTTGGCGCGGGATTGAAGTAATTGCGCGCATCGAAGGCGTCGTTGCGATCGAACTCCCACGCCGAAGCGTGAAACTGTTTGGTTCCAGATTTGACGACCGTGGTGATGGTCGCGGCTCCAGTCAGTCCGTACTCGGCGCTGTAGTTCGAATTGAGGCTGCGAAATTCCTCGATGGCGTCCAGGGACGGCATTACAGCCGCCTGACTCCCTCCGCGATCCAGGTTTTCCGAGCCATCGAGGAGCTGCAGGTTGTGGCCAGCTCGTTGACCGTTGATGCTGACGTTGTTATCTCCGCTGACCGGAGTGGCGATCATGCCCATCCCCTGAATGCTGGAGGCGCCCGGCGACAGAGCGTACAAGTTATATAAACTGCGTCCGTTGGTCGCGAGTTCCGTAACCTGCTGGCCGGTGATCACGCTGCTGACATCACCCGAGTCGGCTTGCACCGCAACAGCATTGGCTTCGACCGTGACGCTCTCCTGGACTGAGCCCACCTGCATCACAAAGTCTATGCGGGTGCGGTCGTTAACATTCAGCACGACGTTCTTCTTCTCGGCAGCTTTGAAGCCGGTGGCTTCAGCCCGAACTATGTAGTTGCCGACGTTGAGGTCGGGCGCGACATACTGGCCTGAATCGTTGGTCTTCAGACTGCGTGCCTGCCCGGTGCTGGTGTGGGTCACAATGATCGTCGCGTTGGGAACGACCAATCCCGCCGAATCGGTGACGGTCCCGACGATAGTTGCCTCCTGAGCGAAGGCAGGAAGCCCAAGAACCGTCATATCCAGGAACAACAGGAAGAAAAGGACGACAGCCAGGTTGCGGTGCTTGGCAGGGTCGAGGCTCTGAGCGCACGCGAGCGAGAAACGTTTCATTGCAATCCTCCAGATCAGTACAATCACGATCAGCGACAACGATTTTGTAAGGCTGAACCAGGAGGTGGTTTGTAGCAATACCCATTTGACGTTGATCTAGTATGACCACTATGATTTTGCGGAAATGAAGAAAACTCCTTCGGGAATTTCCCCCATCATCGCGGTTGACCGGAAGGCACCGACGCCGCTGCACCGTCAAGTCTATGAGGCTTATAGGTTGGCGATTGTCGATCGCAGTTTGCGCGCTGGGCAACGAGTTCCATCCACTCGCGTGCTAGCCTCGGAACTCGGGATCTCGCGCATTCCTGTCCTGACCGCGTATGCTCAACTCGCCGCCGAAGGATATTTCGAGAGTCACATCGGAGCCGGAACTGGTGTATCCCGGTCTTTGCCAGACCAAGTCGCGTTGCCAGAATCGACTGGCAATCAAGCAACCGGAACGGGCGCCGGATCGCGCCGGGTATCGAAACGCTCTTCGAGGCTTCTTGCGATCACGAATGCCCCCTGGCGCCGCGGTTGGGGTGCCTTCGGCGTAAGCCAGGTGGATTTTGGTCAATTTCCGTTTCAAGTCTGGAATCGTCTCGTGACGCGGCACTGCCGAAATACCTATGCGAAATCCCTTGACTACGGAAACCCCATGGGACTCGATGCTCTCCGGGAAGCGATCGCGATCTATCTCAGAACAGCGCGCGGAGTACGCTGTGAAACCGAACAGATCATGATCGTCAGCGGTTCGCAGCAGGCGCTGGAGATCTCGACCCGCGTGCTTCTCGACCCTGGCAGTCGAGTCTGGATGGAAGAACCGGGTTACCGCCTGGCGCGAAACGTCTTCGCCTTTAATGGCTGCCGGATCATTCCCGTTCCAGTTGATTACAAAGGATTGAACGTGGCAGCCGGCATCAAGCGATGCCGCACTGCGCGGGCCGCGCTGGTTTCTCCTTCTCACCAATATCCACTTGGAGTCACGATGAGCGCGTCTCGTCGTCTGCAACTGCTCGACTGGGCGCAGAGATCAGAGTCATGGATTATGGAGGACGACTACGATAGTGAATATCGTTATGACAGCAGGCCGATCGCATCCTTGCAGGGACTCGACAGCAACTCCCGTGTGATCTACATCGGAACTTTTAGCAAAGTTCTGTTCCCTTCTTTACGCCTCGGTTATCTGGTGATTCCTCTCGACCTCGTCGAGGCTTTCTTAACGGTCCGCCTCGCCATGGATATCAGCCCGCCCGGTTTCTATCAGGCCGTATTAGCGGACTTTATCGGCGAAGGTCATTTTTCACGCCACATTCGAAGAATGCGCCTGCTCTATGAGGAACGCCGAAGTGTGCTCGTCGACAGCATCCGCAAAGAACTGGGTTATGGTGCGGATGTGACCGGAGAACAGGCGGGTATGCATCTTTCTTTGACTCTGAAAGGGATTAGGGATTGCGAAGTTGCTGACCGAGCCTCTCGCCAGAACCTGTGGCTGGTGCCTCTCTCGAGTTCCTATCTCGGCAAGGCTTCTCGACAGGGATTCATCTTGGGCTTTGGCAGTACGGGAGCAGACGAGATCCCCAAGGCGGTTCGCAAACTGCGAACCGTCCTCGCCTCCCAATGAGTGTTGGACCGCTGGAGAAGTTTCTCCTGAGGTGGTCTTCGCACTTCATCTCCCCAGAACTCTGCTTGGGTTCTATGGCGGGCGGCCCGCGCAATCCGGACGAATGGTCCAGCTCGTTCATCGCAATCGCTTAGGTGGGAGGATCGTGGGCTCTGGCCTGTGCGAAACCCTCTGCTCCATAGCTGCAAGTTATTGAAGAATCTGGTGGCGGCGGTAGGACTCGAACCTACGACCTACGGATTATGAGACCGTCGCTCTAACCACCTGAGCTACGCCGCCACGGTGCACAACCAACTTGCGGACTGGATACCGAAGAACTGCACGCTCGTGAAGCAAACGGCTTACATGATGCCGTTTGGAGGGCAGCATGGGCCGATGTCCGCGAGGGCGCGCTTTTGAGGGATGCGGGACATTTCACGTCCACTATGCGTCATCAAGATTGTAGACGGTTGACCGCGACGAGTGCAACGTTTTGAGGTTCGACTTCCGACGTTCAATCTGAGACCTGCAATCGGAGAGAGTTCAACGGGGCGGCGCGGCGCCTGCAGTGACTACGACCGTATTCGGATAGTAGTGCGCAAGGATTTCGTGGAAGTCCGCGCCCTCTTTTGCCATCGCTCCGGCTCCGGCTTGGCAAAGTCCAATGCCGTGTCCCTGGCCGACACCGCGGACCACGATCTGCTCGCCTTCTTTTCTCACGATGAAGGTATTGCTGGGGACAGTATTCCAACCTAAGCGGCGATCCAGCGCCAGGCGGGAAGATTCGTTGGAACTCCGCAGAGTTGCGGCGTCTTCTGCCGAGAGTCGCGTCCGCCAGCGTGCGGGGTGTTGACGGCAATATTTGCAATCCACTGAATAGTAGGGGTAGGAGGCTGGAGGCAGACCAAGTTCAGCGGGAATGCGGGTGCGTCCGCTGCAACTGCGCGTGTACATGGCGGCTACGGCATGGGACTGGTAGGCCATTACTAATCCGCGAGTGGCGATTGTGGCCTTGGCTGCAGCGGAGTCGGTCGCAGGAACCTCGCGCAGAAACTGGCAGTGCGTAGTGTCGCAGAAATCGAAATCGTGGTGGCGTCTTTTGCCGGCGACGAAATAGGATCGGGACGCGACCGCGAGTGATTTCAGGGCCTCGGACAGTGTGTCCGGTGTGCTCTCTGCGGCCACCACGGAAGAGACGGCGGTTTCCAGGTCCATGGTTACGACTGCGGTCAGAGTTCCAGACGCGGGTTTTACTTCGAGCGTGCCGCAATAGCGACGCTTTATTTTTCCGGGGATGGCGAGATTGAATGCGCCTGGGCTGTTCTCGCGGTTCGTAACTGTTACTTCGGGTGCATGGAAGATTTGGGTTCCGACTTCCAGAACAACGTCGCCGGCGCGGACGCGGATGTGGGCGACGTTTACGCCTGAGCTGGCTTCGAGCACGAAGGAATCCCCAGCAGCGTGTACGACCAGCGCGGAACCGGCGGGAGCGCTTACCGCGAGTTGATGAGGGTGGAACAGGCTGAACACACCGATGCGGACATCTGTATTCTGGGCGATATTGTGGGCGACGTTCTGTGCGGGAGTGTGCGCCACGACCCGGCCGATCGGGGGAGAACCGGCGAGAGTCAGAGCGAGGAATGCGGTTGTGATCTTCATCCAGCCGATCACGAAGTCACTCCGTGATGGAACGCAACATCTGTCCGGCAATCTTAGCAGCCTGGGCGCCGGGAACGCCGTGCACGCGAACCATCAGAAGAATCTGGGGATCATCGGAGGGCGCCATAACTAGGGCGAAACCGTCGCCGGGCGCGCGATCGGCGTGGGTGCAGGGCGCCGTGCCGGTTTTCACGAGTGCGTTTGGGAAGGGAAGTGCGCGATCAACCGCAGCGCCCGTGCCCTTCTCGGCTGATTGCGCCATGCCGGCGAGAATCTGGCGCACGCCGGGCTGATCGCGGCGTCGAACCAATTCGAGATACGCATGCGCCATTCTGCGTGGCGAAATCGGCCAGCGACTGCCGAGACCGGCGAGAACGGGTCCGACAGCTCCGGGCGCGGGAGGATCGAGGCCGTAACGCAACGCGGTGGGCAAAACGTCGTCGTCGGTCATTTTTTCTGTGAGCGCTCGAAAGTAGGAGTTGCAGGAGTAGGCGATGGCGGTCGGAAGATCGATGGCTCCGTGACCACGCGGAAGCCAGCAGCCGGTGGCCGTGCCGCGGCAAATGTGCTGCGGGTAGACGAAGGCGTGACCCTCGCCATAGGCGAGTGCCGTGAAGGGTTTCACGAGCGATCCGAGGGGGATCGGAGCATCAACATTGTCCCAATGCGACGCCAGAATTCTGCCAGTGTGAGCTTCGATGAGCAGGAACGAAGTCGCGTCACTCGGAAAATCACGATTTAGAATCTGGGCGGCTGATTGCGCAAAGAGAGAGGTTCGTAGCGGGTTCGCGCGGTCCGACGCGGGAGTTCTCGCGCCGCCGCTGGAAGGCGACAGCGCGAGCAGACTGATAATCGAAGCAAGCGCGAGCTTTCTTATTGCGACCATTCGTAAGTCACCGTCTGCAGTACTCTGTCGCCGTCAGTGTGCACGACGATACGCTCTGCGCTAACGTCGGCGAGAACCGTGCTCAGGCTTGTCATGTTGTCGGAGAAGAATTGCGGCTGCCGCGGCATGCCTGGGTCCTCCGACTGCGCCATATCGAGCCTGTCGGCGACACTAAAGAAGCGTGCAAAGTTGGCGCGCTCGCGCGAATGCTTGAAGCCGGCGAGGAGGACGGCGGGCTTCGCCGGCGACTTGCGGTCGAAATTGGAGAGCATCGAGGACATTAAGGCCGGGTCATCGGAAAGCAGCAGATATTTGCCACGGACGGAAACGAGCAATTTCCAGAGGCCGTCGAATTGCAGATAGCCAGTCTCCTGCTGCCAGATAACGCCGAGCTGGCTGGCGGTGAGGCCGGGACGAACAAAATCGGCAAGAGCATTTCGAACACTCGCTTCGTTCCAGTCTGAGGCTGCGGACAGCCCAATCGCAGCGTGAATTCTAACGAAGACTCCGGCTTTGTCGCGCTCGGTGGATTGCGCCTGCAGCGAGGCGAGAATCTGCGTTTTGTCCAGGAGTTCCTTCAACGCGGAAGTGCTTTGTGGTGCGACGGGACGTTGCGCGGGGGATTGATCGATCCGCGTCTCGAAATCGGAGCTTGCGCCGGTCTCTCCTGAGGTGAGCTGCACCTGCGGCGCGATCTGCGAAGGCTGCGCAGGGCCAAGATGGGGCGCCAATAGTTTGGTCTCGAGCAGATCGAAGCAGGAATTTGCCGAGGGCTGCGCCTTGGTTTCGTAAACGCCCGCGTTGTCGGGAACTAGGCGAACCAGGTCGGCGGCAGCTTGGGTCCCATCTGCGGACGATGCGACTGCGGGAGTTTTCCGGATCAATACGCGCTCTTCGCGGTATTGATTATCGGAGCGGAAAAGATCCGACACCGCCGCCGAGTATTGAGACAGGTCAGTGATGTTCTGTTGCACCCAGTAAGTGCGGAAATAGGGGCTGGGAACAATCTTCCCGAGATTGAGAACCATCCGCAAGTCGCCTTGCGAAGCGGCAGCCGCGACCGATTGCGACCACCACGATTCGCTTTCGACGGTAAGGTTCTGGCTGCCGGAGATCAATTGCAGCGCGCCTGCCAACAGATCCTCGCGGGTTGCAAGAAGCAAGTAATCGCCGGCGATCGCGAAGGCGACCTGCCTTTGCGACTCGGGATCGCGCCGCACATAGAAATCTACTCCGCCGGCGCTGCGCGGCTCGAACTTCGTGCGTGTCTGCCAGAGCGTTGTCCGCATGGCCTTTGCCGAGGGCAGATACGTGATGTAAAGGAACTCAAGATTGCCAATGTCAAATAGAGCGAGCGCGCTCTGAGTTCCGGCAACCTGGGTGAGGAAATCCATGTCGGGAGGAAGACCGGCGGCACTGGCGAACTGGCTGCGAGCACCGTCGAGACGCAGGAAGAGGCGCGAGCGCGAAAACACGTCGTAGTGGCTGCTCTTGATCCATTGTTTTTTTTGCGAAGAGGAGTTCCAGTCCGTGAGCAGAGACGAAAAGTCTTTGGCTTCCAGGTAGAGCAATGGGCCAGCAGGAATGAACTTCGAGAGCGATGGCTCGCCAGGATTCGCGGACAAATGAGCAGCCCAGCCTATGCCGGCGCACACGATGGCGATTGCTACGAAGATCGAGGTTCGTTTCATGGTTTCACGCCTCCTGTGGTAGCGGTGGCCTTAGGTGCAGGAGCGCCGTGGGCCGGCAACCGCGACCGCACAACGCGATCCTGCTCCAGCGCTTCGTGCAGCAACGGTTGACGAGCGGCGTTCTGACGCTCGATTCGCAGCGCCCCCTTGAGAGCGGCAAGCTTTCGAGCGACTTCCTGGCGCGCTGTGGGTATGTCTTGCAGATTGCGCGCGACTTCGAAATAAGAAACAGCGTCCGACAGACGATTGAGACGGGTCATGGTATCACCGAGCATTTGCGCTAACTGTGCTTGCTGGGTGCGGGAGAGTGTGGGTGTCGGGGTCGCGGCGGTTTCCGTCTCTGCGCTCTCGTCGGCTTCTTCATCGTCGGAGCTGATGATCTGTTGGTCGTTGGAATCTGTAGCTGGGGCTGGCGTGTTCGCGAGAGTCTGCAACATTGGTCCGAGAACTCCGAGGGCAAGTTCATCCGAGCGCAGACTCGTTGCCACCTGGAATAAGGGGACGCGAGCCTCGTCGCGCCGCGGGAAGTCGACGATGCAGTGGCTGAGCAATTGGAGTTTCGTGCGCACGTCGGCCGCGGACCCCGCGGCTTTGATGCGGGCCTCGTAAAAGTAGAACTTGTCCGCGGCAGCTGGAGAAATGCCGCCCGTGTTTCCGGCCAGCAGGTTCAGTTCTGCGCTGCCCAGATCGGCGCGCGAAGCGCTTGACAGGGCGGCGGCAGCCTTGAGGCGGAGGGCGTAAGAAACGACGGGTGCGGAGGCGATCGAGATGAGCGCGTCCTGCGATGTGGTCGCGTTCTCTGCTTTGCCGGCTCTGGCTTTGGCGAGGCGCAGGCGGAAAGAGGCGTCCCAGGGCGCTGATTTCACGAGTTGGTCGAGGAACTCGACGGCTTCCGCGTTGTGGCCAGTTTTTTCCAGCAGCGCAGCGGCGGGGTCGAGGTTCTCGAACGGAGTTCCAACCACCACGACCAGGCGGCGCAGCAAGTCGAGAGCGCCAGACACATCTCCTGACGCGATGCGAATCTCCGCCAGGCCGAGAAAGTTTGAAGCGTTGAGTTGGCGCTCATCGATTTCGCGGGCAAAGACAAATTCGAGGATCTTGCGAGCCGACTGCTTGTCCCCGGCTTCGAATAACTGCCGGGCTGCGGTGCGGAGCAGGTCAGACGCGGGAGCATTCCGCTCTTCGGTACGATAGGCAGCAATTTTCGAGTCCAGGGTTCCGAGATGAGCGGCCGCATTCAGATCCAGCGGGACGAGGGCGGCAGCTTGTGCATCGCGGGTCACCTGTGGCAAGACAGCAATCGCGTCGGCCGCCTGCGAATACTGCTTGACGCGAATGAGGTGCGTGATCCAGCGCACTTGCCAGGAATCGAAATCGCGCTGAGCGTTATCTCGTTCCCAGCCCGTCATCGAGCTGATTGCATCCTGCTTCGATTGCAGAATGCGCTGATAGATCGGACCGCGCTGAGTCGTGGGAATCCAGGGGGCATCGACCACGTCGGCGAGAATCAACGTAGGGTCGTGCGCGGCAGTGGAGATTTCCAGAAGCCAGGCGGTTGCGAATGCGGGATCGGCCAGGGCTGCGTACGCCGGCTGCAGCACGGCGTTCGAACGCCAATTGCCGTTGTGATGGAGATAGGCGCGAACGACCGCGTCCGCGTCGGGCTTGAGGTCAGAGTAGAGATGCCGGGCGCGGAGCTGATCGCAGGTGCGCCCAAAGTCCGTCCAGAAAGTCTCGGGAACCTGTACGTTGTTGAGCTGCTTTAACAGGATGGCGAATGCCTGCTTCCACTGGGCGAGAGCGCTGGCGCGATCGCCGCGCTTGTAGTACGCGATGGCGAGACTGTCGTAGACATCAGTACGACCGGGTGAAAGTTCGAGGGTTCGAGTGTAGTCGGCAATGGCGCGCTCGGCATCGCCGGAGCCGGCGTAGTAGTCGGCCAAGGTCAAGTATCCAGAAGCTGACGCCGGACTCTGCTCGAGAATGGCAGGCAGAAAATCTTCAGGATTGCCTTGCCTGGTTGTGCCCAGATAATCGCCGTAGCGCGACCCGTAGTAGAACCAGATGTCGCCGGCGAGCTGTTGAGTGCGGTCGACGGGTTTCGCCAGCCGCTCGGCGATGGTGTTGTCTCCGAGAGCTCCGATGAAAGCATTGTTGATCTCGGCAGTCGGTTCGGCGTAATACAGTCCGGCGAGAGCGAGGTACGACTTGCTCCAAACCGGAGGGCGCCGTTGTCCGCGGGCCGCGACTACGCTGTGGGAGAGGGCCGCGCCCCCGTTAGCGATCACGAAGTTCGCGGCCTTTTCGCCGACTGCGTTGGGCCAGGTGGCACTGATGGCGACGAGTTCCTGCGGCCGTTGGGCGAGCAGCAGTTGGAAGAGACGCTGCTGGCGGGCGTTGTCGAGGTAGGAAGCGGAAATGTTGGAGAGCAGGCGTAATTCGTTTTGCGTGTCGCCGGTGGAGCGGTAAGCGTCGGCGGCGTCAAGCAGGGGGCCAGTTCGATTGGCGGGTGGAACAACGGCCGCGAACTGTTCGAGTTGCGACCCGAGCTCAGCGAAACGGCCGCGACGATGCTGCAGGTCGACGAAGACAGGGATTCGGCTATAAAGGTTCGGCGACGCGGTCGGCGACTGCATCATCAGTTCGAAACGCCAGCGCGCTTCTTGGTCGGCGAGAGCGGCGCTCTGGACCAGAGGGATCGCGAATTGCTCGAGATCTGCGAAGCTCATGCTGCTGCGTTTCGATTCGGCGAATTGGGCAAACGCGAGTCGTTCCTCGGGCGTGAAGTACGAGTTGACCGTACTGCCCATTTCTTCCAACGCCACGGCCATGCCATTGCGAGAGGTTTCGATGCGGGTTTGGAGAACACGCGCGCGCCACTGCGCATCGGTGATGGCTGCCATGCCCTGTCTCTCAACTTGCTCCTTCAGAACGGGCAGGGCTGCGGATGCATCTGCGAGAGAGCTCTGCAACCTGGTATAGGCCTGTTCGTGTAGGCGGAGCCGTGTCATGATGCGCGCGTAGGTTTTCGCGCCAGTGAGATTCTCCGGGGCGGCCAGCAGATCAGGGCCGGCAGTCTTGATTCCGAGTTCGGCGAAGGTGCGAGCTTCCGCGAGCATTCCCCAAGACTCCAGGCGGCGCACTACCTCGAAGTAGTTGGAGGCTTTCTCCGGGCGGCCGTCGATCAGCGCGGCCTTGAGGGCCGCAACGGTTTCTATGATCTTCCCCTGCCGAGCGCGAACGAGCGCGACTTTCTCCATCCATTGTGGATCCTTGTATGCGAGTTGATAAATGTGTTCGTAGTCAGAGACCGCCTCGTCGAAGCGCATCAATCGTTCCTCGAGACCGGCACGCGCGGTGTAGAGATCAACGCGATCGGGACGGATGGCGATGGCCTTGGCGTAGGTCTCAATCGCGGCTGGATAGTTTTCGAGATTGGTTTGGATCCGCGCCAGCACCATGGACCAATGGTAGTCACGCGGCGACTGCGCGACGGTCTTGGAGTAGAAGTCGACGAGTTGACTTTGCCGCTGGTAACGCAAGGCAAACAGCGCAGCTTCGGTGACCAGTGCGTCATCCTCGGGGAAATTGTTGATGAGTTCGATGTACTGATCGACGGCGCCGGGATAGTCCTTCAGACGAGTAAGGGCGAGAATCAGGCCGCGCCGCAAAGTCGCGATCTGCGCTTTGCGGGCATCCGCGGGCAAGGATGCTGCGCGGAATAGCGCGATCTTTTCGGTATAGAACTGTCTCAGGCCCTGGTCGTCGCCAGCTTGCGCGTAGGTATCGGCCATGGCGGCAAGGTATTCGCCGTTGTAAGGCGAGCGGTTCAGCAGTTGTGTGAGCAAATCGCGGGCTAGCTGGTACTGTTTTGCATCGGTCGACTTGCGGGCGGCTTCGTAACTGAATTGGGCGCTCAGTTCGGGATAGGCGTCTTTAGCGGCCTGCAGCAAAACCGAAATTGCTCGCGGATAGTTCTTGGTGCGCCAATAGAAATCGACGGTCGAGCGAACGACACCGAGAATCTTGGGATTCTCGTGATAAAGCAATTCCACATTCTTCTGGGCGGACTGAAAATCCTTGCGGCCCTCGTAGAGTCGAATGAGAGCGTAGCGCAGTTCGAGGCGAGTGACCGGGTCGACGGTCAGTTCAGCTTGTTTCTCGATGGCGTGCCGGCGGACGGATTCGAGGGATTTCTGCTGCGCGATGGTTTCGAGATCTTCGGTGAGTTCAATGGAAGTTGCTCCGCTCACAATCGAATCGAGAAGGGATTCCATTTCCGGTTTGCGGTTCTGGGTTTCCAGAACTTTCAGGCGAAGATAAACCGCCGGCATGGAGGGGTTCGCCGAGCCGATGATTTTGGCGGTGCGCTCGTCAACCAGGTCGCGTAATTTCGGGCGGCGGGACAGAGTGAGCAGGCGGAGTTCGGCAGGCGAATCGCCTGCTGCGGCGAGCGCGCCCTTTACGTACTCTTCGACGGCGTGCGGATAGTCGCGCTGGTTCTCGTAGATTGCACCGGCTTCATAGGAATAAAGATTGGAATCGGCGAGCCGGTTGCGGCCCAGATTGAGCAGGCGTAGCGCGTTCTCGAAATCGTAATAATCCCAATAGATGGTCGCGGCGTCGAGGTATCCAGCAGGCTGGCCAGGAGAAACTTGAGGAATGCGTTCCCAGTAGGGAGCGGCCTGAGCGAACTGATCGCGGTCGGCATAGATGTCGCCGATACGAGCAAGAATCTCGGCGTTCCCGGGCTTGGCCAACAGCAAGTTGTCTTCGATCTTAGCGGCGACGGCGGTGTCAGAGGGATCGAAGTATGCCAGCGAGCGGTAAATGGACGAAGCGGTGCGGGCAATGTCGAACTCCGCCGGATATTGCCCGGCGAGCGACCGGAGTATTGGCGCGCTCTCCTCAAAGTGCGAGCGCCACTGGTTGGCGTTCGCAAGAAAATTAGCGGCTGCTGGATTGCTTTCCCAACTTGCGAGGTCGGGGGCGCTCTGGCGCAGAGCAGCGAGTTCCGGTTCGAGTTTGCCCGTTCTGGAAAGAAATTCGAAGTACTCCGCACGGAGATCGGCCTCTTCGAACCAGTGCTGACGCAACAATACCTCCCACGCAGCGGCATCGCGAGTTGCGGGAGTCTGGTACGCGGAAAGAAGGTTCCGGACAAAAGCTGGATTGTGCGGGAAGCGTTGATTGGCGTACAGGTTCAAGCGCAGATAGAGCGCAGGCGTGCCGCCGTTGACATTGTAGAAGTAATGTTCAAGGTCGCTACCGTTGAAGCTTTTGACCGCGTCGCGGGTCAACTGCTCGAAGTCGGAGTTTTTCTTATGACGCAGGTAGAAACGCGCGAGTTTGTCGTACCACGAACGGTCGGAAAAACGCGCGATGGCGCGACGGTAGACCTCTTCTTGTTCAGTGCCAAGTTGATTCTGATCGAGAAATCCGGCCAGCCGCTCATAGAGACCGGGGTCATCGGGATTGCGATCGACTTCGCGGCGCAACACGGCCAGCGCCTGCGGGATTTGCTTCATCTGGACAAGGCGAGCGAGGTAGCGTTCTAGAACACGCGCGTATTCCGACGAGCGGGCTCCGGTCTGTGGAGGCCGCGAAGAGGTCCCATTGATCTGGAAAGCCTGGCTGGCCGGGCGGCGGCGTAGGACGTTATCAGCGCCCGCGCCATTTTCTTCGCCGCTTTGTTCTTCATCTTCGGCAGCATCGTTCATGCCGCCGCCGCGGGACGCGTAGTCGTAGGAAGAGCGTATTCCCTCGGCCGATCCTAACGGTACGTTCCGCGCCCGCGCGGCGAGTTCCTGAAGCACTGCATCGTAGATGGCGAACTCGTTTGCCGTGTCGTTTTCGCGCGAGTAGGCGTCGGCCATAAGCAGGGCGACCACGGTTCGCTGCGGCGCAGTTGGAAAATCAGCAAGAAAGTCACGGCCGCCCTGGATCACTGCGTTGCTTTCCGCGTTGGCGGAATAAAACTCCAGGAGAGTGGTATGGAGCTCGGGACGGCGAGCAGAGTTCGGGAACCTGGTGTCGAGCAGCGCCAGCAATTCCGCGGCGCGAGAGCGGTGAAAATAAGGCACGGCGCGCTGTTCTTCAGTTGAATAAGCGGAAGCCGGCTCCGTTGTATTCAGGATCAGCGAAAGGATCCCGTTCAGATAACCCGGGCCCTGATCCATGGTGGCGATGTCGCGATACATGGAGAGTTCGCCGGAACCAAGCCGGATGGGCGTTTCCGGGGCCGTAAGCAAAAGGCTGGTGAGGCCCGCGATAGCCTGTTCTTGTGCGTCGGGAAGGCCGTTGCTGTTGTAGAGTGCGAAGTAATAGCGCGCCGCCTCGGGGTAGGCATGGACGTCGTCGAGCAGGCGGGCGCAGATGTAAAGTTCCTGCGACGTCCAGGCTGATTTGCTGGCCTCTTTGTGGAGGCGGAAGTCGGCAATTGCCTGTTCCGCCACCGCCAGGTTGCCTTGCTGCTGGTAGTAGTAAAAGATTCGCGCGGTCGCGTTCAGATCTTCAGGATTGGAGTTGAGCGAGGCGCGAGCCTGATCCAGGAACCTGCGCAGATTCTGGGTTTCGCGCAGCAGATCGAAATAACTCTTGACCAAGTCGGGGTCCCAGAGCGGCTGAAATTCCTTTTCATAAACCGCCAAGCCCTCTCGCGCCGAGCCATGACGATACTCGACCATCGCTTTCGCTTTCACGGGAAAGATCTGATCGTTAGGAAAATGTTTGCGGTAGTCAGCGATTAGTTGTTGTGCAGCCGAGTATTCCTTTTGGGCCACCAGGAACTGCAGGAAGCGAGCATAGAGCGGCTGTTCCTGAGGATAGCGTGCGATCCATGCATGGTACTGGGCGATGGGCGCGTCGTTCGCGGAGCCCTGGGCCTGCAGCACGCTGAAGATGCGCTCAAAGGCGTGCCAGGAAACCTGTTGGGTTTGCGGAGTGAGCTTCTCGGCGTCGATAGGTGCAGCGTTGGCGACCAGGGAGAGCGTCTTGATTTCGTCCGCTGGACGAAGGCGGCGGTGGTAAAAGTCGGCCAGGGCGAGTTGAGCGCCGATCTTGTCTGAGGAGTTGTCGACGAAGGATTTCCAATCCGACTCAGCGGCGGTGAAATCGAGTTGTTGCTCGTCTTCCAACGCGCGCAAGGAATACAGCTCTGCAGTGCGCGGTTGCCTCTTGATCAGATCCGAGAGTGCGGGACGCGTCTCGCGCGGAGGACGGCGATAGGGCACGGCTCCGGTGGGCAGTGGCATCATGCGGAAGAAAACGGCCTCCAGCGCACTCGATGCGTCGATGTTTCGAATCCAGTGGGGCAGCTCAGCGAAGGCGACGGCGGAGCCGATCGCAACGACGAGCAATGCCGATCCGAGCAAAATGCGCGCACGCGAGATGTTTCTACGCGTTGAGTTAAGGGAGCACTTCAATCTGCACCTCCCCGGTACCGATGTTGTGAGCGATGTCTTCAGCCGTAACCGTTAACCTGTAGGAGCCCGGGATCGTCTGTTCGGGAATGAGCAAAGCGCCAGTATTGGCCGCTGCTTGCGGATTCCATTTCAGTTCGACCGGCGCGGTGCCTTCGAGCCGGGCGACCAGGGTGCGCGTACTCTGCGATGCTTGCACCTTGAGATCAATCGCCTGGCCACGCTGGAAGCGTTTGCGGTCGAGCTTCACCTCGACCACCGGCGGCTTGCTGGCGATCACAAAGGTTTTCGACTCGCGATACGTACGTCCCACGCGGTCGCGCAGGATCAGTCGGACGGTGTAGGTGCCGTCCTGCATGTCTGTGGGCGCGAGGAACCGAGTCTGCCAAATGTCCTCCGATCCGAGATAGCGTAGTGGCTGCATTAGGCCGAAGGGGAACAGCGCGACCACGGACGCAATGGACGAGTCGGTTCGGACGCGAAGTATGGGATCGCCCGGACGGATGACGCGCGGTCGCAGCAACGCGCGCGGCACGGCAAGAAAGGATGTATAGGGCGTTACGAATTTGTATTGGCGCGCGAGCCGGATAATCTCGTCGATCGTGGCCTGATCTTCTCCCTCGCGCTCGATCTTCTCGAGCAGCGCATCGACGCGAGTGCGGGCCCACAGCCGTGGCAATTGTGGATGATCGAAAGACTCACGCGGGAAGCTGGTCTTCGCGGAAATGTCCACCGGAGCGCCGTCGCGCAGGCCGTGGACTTTGAAGCTAACGCTCTCCTGTGGCTTTTGATAGCGCCCCACCCACGATGCGAGCGATCCGGAGAAGGTGGCCGCCTGCAACGAGTAGACCGTGTCGACGGCACTTTCCGGCGAGACTGCAAGGTCAAGCTCGCCAATCGGACTGCGCCCGATCTTGGAGAGGAACGAATTGAGTTTGAACTCCATGGATTCGGTCGATAGTACGTGTTCGAGGACTCCGTCCTGGCGGGCGAGTAATCGGAAAAGCGGCAGGTTGGCGTCGTCGCCGACGGCGAGAATGTAGGTACGGGGGCGCTGCGTTTCTGGGAGTTGCTTCCACGCCGAGGTATACCACGCCGCAAGTTTACCGTTCGAGATGGGACCGCGGGTCGCCCCGCCATCGCTCAGGATTACCAGATATGGGTTGGCCGCCGCGGGCGCTGCCGCTCGTTCGAGTCCCGCTTGCAGCGCACGTTGGACGTCGGTGCCGCCACGGAGTCGGCTGGCGCGCACAAAATCAATCGCGTGCTGAATGCTGCTTGCATCCGCGGAACTGAGCGGTAAGGCGTGGGTCTCAGCATTGAAAAGGATCAGGCAGAAGTGATCGGTGGGGCGAAGAGTCCGCAGCAAAGTTTCCAGAGCCTGATAGCTGCGCTCGAGTTTTTCCCACTGCATGGAAAGCGACGTGTCGAATAGAACGATGACGGTCTTCGGAGGGCCATTGGCGGCGGGCGCCGCGGAATTCGCGCCCGCTCCAAACCCGAGCAGGGCCTCCGCTTCGAAGAAACCAGGTTCGTTCGTACTGCGGACTGGGGCGGTTTCGGTGGGCGAGGGCTGGCCGCTGATTGGATTGCGGTAAGTCAGAATCTGCAGCGTGTCCGATGTGGCAGGATCGAGGTCATAGGTAGTTACGAAGTCTTCACCCAGGTTGACGTTCTCTCCTTCAAAATGCCCTTCGACAAGATGAGCGGTACTCTGATCGAGCTTCAAAGGGAAGGTCGCGGCAGGCGCATGGAAGTCCCGAATGGCGTGAGCCGAATGCAATTCGAAGTTAATTCGAAGATGACGAGCAGTTTGGGATTGATACGCGTCGGGGCGAAGGGGAATGGCGAAATACGATTTCAGATTCTCCACCGGAATCGATTCGTGATACTCGATCTCCAGACGCTTTGTTCCGTAGGCGGGAATGGGTACGATGCGGGCACTGAAGACGGACGTGCGTTTGGCCTCTTCGGCGCCGCGTTCGCCCATCTGAAGAAGGCCGGGATCGATGGCCTGCTGCTTGAGTTGGTTGTAAATTTCTTCCGCGCGCTTGCGTTCGAGGATCACCGCCGGAATTCTGGTTGGACCATCCCAGATGGCGAAATCGGAAATGGTGGCATGGCTGGGCAGAGCGAAAATGTAGTTTCCTTCCTGGATGCCGCCGGTATGATTGGCGAATATTTGACGCACGAAGATCTTGGCGTCCCCGTTGTCGATGCGGATGGTGATCTCCATTTCTTCGAGAGAGAGGATCGCTGGATCCGGCTGTTGCTTGTCGCGAGGAATAAGAACACCGGCATCGGCCAGCGTGAGCGTTGGCACGAGCAGCGAGATGAAGACGAACCAGATGATGGTTTTCATGGGTGCAGCTTCTGCTCTGGAATGTGAACCAGGCCGTTATCGGTGCCAATGTAGATGTAGCCGTTGCCGCGGGCGAGGGCGGTCACGTTCAAAGACGGCAGACCGGTGTCGATGACCGACCAGCGCCCGGATTGCCGGTCGTAGAGATAAAGGCCGTTTCCCAATGTTCCCGCGAGGACGTAGCTGGGAGTGACCAGCATCGCGTTGGGGTTCACTTCGAACTTCCCGGAAGCCTTCTCGAAAGAATAAAAGTGGCCGGAATGGTCGAGCCCGAGAACGCCTGCGCCGTAGGTGCCGACCATCCATTCGTCGCCAACCCGGTCATCGCCAACCGGGACGACGGCGGTGACCCAGTTGTGTTTCAAGTTGGAGGTTGCGGTGGTGTAGTTTGCCGCGACGTTGCCTTTGTCGAGGACTGAAATGCCACCGAGCGTACCGGCCATCAGTTCGTCCCCGGAAACGCCGAGCGCATAGACGTGATTGTTCACCAGGCCGTGAAATGCATACATGCTGCGGGCCCCTGACGAGTCGAGAAAGGTGAGGCCTGCGGGAGTCGCGAGGGCGAGGCCGTCACCGTAGGCGGCGATGTCTGTAATGTGGTCCGCGATGAGCCCGTCGGTGCGAGTGAGCACCTGCTGCTCGGTACCCGCATTGTCGAACCGGACCAGGCCGTTCGCGGTGGCGATGTCGATGGTGTCGGTCTTGGCGTCGGCAAAGATGCGGTTGATGCAGAAGACGTGCTCGTCTTCGATATGTGTGGCATGGCTTGCATCGGGCGCGAGAATGTCGAGGCCGCGATCGAAGTAGCCGATCCAAAGGCGGCCGCTCGCGTCGGTGGCGAGCGCGGAAATGTTGCGATCGCTCAGGCTCGCGCCCCCCGCTTCGAGAACAGTCTGCCATCCGAACGCATGAGGATTCATGCGATAGACTCCGTTGCGAGCAACAGCGAAGAGCACATCGCTGGAGGTAAAGATCTGACGCACTTCGAGCAACAGGGACTCGGGGCTGGTGTTGGCACTGGGGCGTCGCCCTTCAAGCTGAACGGAAATCACGCCCTGATCCTCGGATCCGACGTAGAGCCGCTCGCGCGTGGCAAGCAGGGCGGTTGCCAGCACTCCCGGAGCGAGTACTCGAGAAGGCCGCCCACGGTTGAAAACGGCAACGCCGAGCGGAGTGCCGACGTAGGCCGTGTCGCCGGCGACTGCGAGGGAAGTAACTTGTGGATCCGGCAGCCCCTGCCCTTCGGAGAAAGGGTCAGTCTGGCCGGCATGGAAATGGAGCGCGCCTGCGCTCAGAGTTCCGATCCACAGGTCGGATTCGCTGCCGGCAAGGGCGGTCACGTAGAGGTCTTTCAAGGTTGAGTGGAGCACCGAGATCTGTTTTCCGTCGTAGACCAGGACGCCGCGCTTTTTCGTGCCGATAAGAAGATGGCCAGAAGCGTCGGGCAAGATAACTGTGATCGAACGTGCATCGGCGTCGTAGGGGAGTATCTGCCGGAAGGTCCGGCCGTTGAAGGCGAGCAGTCCGTCGTTAGCGGTCGCGAGGATCAACTCAGGTTCGTGGGAGTCGGTCAGGACGGAGGGGGCCAGCGCAACCAGCGGGGACGCGGGCAGATCTCGACCGACGGCATACTGGTGAAGCGGGGTTCCTCCCAAGTCGTATTCGAGCAGCCCGGCCGGGCCGGCTACGTAAAGACGATCCTGAAATCGGGCAGCCTGGAAGAAGGTCGCGGGCGAGTTGATTGCCTCGAAATCGCTCAGTGCTGGGGCGAGCGGCCGGACGATAAACCGAATCTCATGCTCCGACCGAACAGCTTGCGCCGCGGAATGCAAGGCCCGCGATGCCCGCCAGACGACCGTCGCTCCGAGCGCGATTGCGACGATCAGACCTGCTGCGACTGCGACGCGAACCGAGACGATGGATGGCCGTCTCATAACGCCAACTTTCTGAATCCGAACTATAAACCGCCAAGCCGACGCTGCAAATAGTTAGCAAGTTGCGGACCAGAATAAGTTTTCCACGCTGGAGCGGATTTCGGAAAACGATTTCCACAAAGACTGCGTGTGCGGTAGAACACAGCGTGTCACGGCACCCACGCAAGGCTGGGAACCACGCGAGAGATGGCCCCACGAGCCGCTGAGCCGCTGCGAAATAGATCAAACCTCGTTGCAATCCAGATATACTCTGCGACATGATTGCCGGCACTCACTTCCTCTCATGAAAGCGATCGCTGTTATCCCTGCCCGTTTGGCTTCGACCCGGCTGCCGCGCAAGATGCTGCGCGAGATTGCGGGGAAGCCGCTGATTGGTGTGGTGTACGAGGCGGTGCGTTCTTCTTCGTTGCTCGAGAAAGTCATAGTCGCCACCGACTCTGAAGAGATCATGGCCGTATGCCGGCGGCACGCCTGGGATGCTCGAATGACATCGCCGGCTCATCGCAGCGGGACCGAGCGGGTTCACGAAGTTTCCGGCCGCGAGGCGGCGGACGTTTACATCAACATCCAGGGCGACGAACCGATGGTTCGTTCGGAACAAATAGCGACATTGCTTCGTGTCATGGAGGATCCGGCGGCTCAGGTGGGCACGGTGATGACGCCTGCGGCAGAAATCGACATTCCAAACCCAAATGCAGTGAAAGTAGTGGCCGATCTTAACGGGCGCGCGCTCTATTTTTCTCGGGCGACGATTCCTTTCGACCGAGACGGCACCCGGCCACACTACTTCAAACATCTGGGACTGTACGCCTATCGCAAAGCCGCGCTTGACCGGTTCGTAACCTTGCCCGAGTCCGCACTGGAGAAAAGCGAACGGCTGGAGCAACTTCGCTTTCTGGAAAATGGCATCTCGATTTATATGGGCGAGACGCCGTATGACAGCGTCGGCGTCGACACGGAGGAAGATCTACAGCGCGTGCAGCAGATCCTTTCGGCATCTCGAACGTGACTCGGAAAGATACGCGGGTGAACTAGCTCCGCTTCGCCCACGCCTCAGCCGCTGCCAGGCGCCGGGAGATGGGGGGATGGGAATGAAAGAACCATTCGACCCACTTCGACGGCGTTCGCTCCGCGAGATTCTGCTCGGCCAGTTTGTTCATGGAAGAAATAAAGGGCTCGACACTGGCGATGGACTCGAAGGCGTAGCGGTCTGCCTGCCGCTCGTTAAAGCGGGAGTAGGCGTTGAGCGCCGGCATCAGCAGCAAGGAAAGCACGACGGAAACCAGCGCCAGCAGCGGCAGGTTGGCGAAATCAGATAATTCCTCGAACATGTGCTGGTCGACTGCGTAATGCAGTGTCCAGTTGGCCGCCCAGAAACCGAAAAGCGTAATCGCGGCCTGTACGAAAATGCTTTTCAGAATGTGGCGATGCACATGGTGCCCGAGTTCATGAGCCAGCACCGCCTCGATTTCCTCGGGTGTGTAGTTGTCGAGCAGCGTGTCGGCGAGGATGATGCGGCGAGTCGCTCCAAGTCCAGTCAGGGCGGCGTTCGCTTTCTTGCTCTTTTCCGATAGCTTCCAGCGATACACACCGCGCACTCGGGTGCCGGCGCGCTCGCTCAGCACGACCAAACGCCGGCGCAGGTCTTCGTTGTCGAGCGGCTCGAACTTGTAAAAGATGGGGAAGAGCACGACGGGCGCAAGTTGAGCCAGAAGGATGAACAGGCCCATGAAGAGCGCCCAGGCCACAATCCACCAATGCTGCGGCCATTGCCGGAGCGTGAAGTACAACACTTCTACGACCACCGTTCCCATTACCAGACCGACCAGAAAGCCTTTTACCTCGTCCCAGATCCAGGAGCGGAAGCGCTGCGTGGAAAGCTTGAAACGGCGCTCCAGGCGGAATCCGTAGTAGTCGAGCCCGATACCGAGCGCTTTGCTGATGACCAGCAACAACAGCAGGTACATAAAGACTGACAACGTATAGTTCTGAAACCCCATGCGGTACGCCAGGTCGCGCAGCCAATCCGACCATCGCGTAACCAAGAGGACGACCAGAAACAAAAAGCCCACGGCGAAATCGGCAATGCCCAGCCAGCGCCGAATGCGGTTGTAACGGCGCGCCTCAGGCGAATCAGCCGGAACCGTGGGATCGTCTGCCATGTCTCTGATACTAACTCTTGTTCCTCACGAAGTTTTCTCCGGTTGCCAGAAGTTCGCTGACCAATTCCGGAGACGACGCTTCAGTGTAAAGCCGCAGCAGCGGCTCTGTTCCGGACGCGCGGAACAGAACCCACGCCTCCGCTCCGTTACCGTTGGTGGGGGCGTCGAGGAAGAACTTGACTCCGTCCATGTGTTCTTTCCTGATCACACGGTAACGGCCCAGATTCTGCGTGGCGTCCGCGCGGGCGCGCTGAATCGCATTTTGTTTCATGTCCTCGGGAATATGCAGATCGCGGCGTCCGTAATAATGCGGCCCGAACTCGCGTTGCAAATCCGCAACGAGCTGGCCCAGCGGTTTCCCCTCTTCCGCCATTACGTTGACGAGCAGCAGGCAGTTCAGCACGCCGTCACGCTCGGGCAGGAAACGCGAATAACCGATGCCGCCGGACTCTTCCCCGCCGATCAAGATTTCGCGTTCCATCATCAGATCGGCAATGTATTTGAAGCCGATGGATGTCTCGTGCAGCTTTCGCCCGTACTTCGCGGCGATGCGATCGAGCATGCGAGTGGTGTTGAAGGCGCGCACGACGTCTCCCGGCCACTTTTTGCGTTCCAGCAGCCAGTACAGTAAGACGCAGAAGATTTTGTGAGAGTCGACGAAGGTGCCGTCTTCGGCAACAGCGCCGATGCGGTCCGCGTCGCCGTCGGTGGCCAGGCCGGCGTCGCACTTCTCGCGAACTACGGTCTCCTGCAGCAGAGCCGTGTGCGGTTGGATCGGCTCGGGATTGATTCCAGGAAACAGTGGATTCAATTCCTGACGAATCGCCACGTGTTGCACACCGTGTTCAGCGAAAATTCCGGACAGAACGCCGCGTCCTGACCCGTACATCGCATCGACCGCAAATTTGAACTTCGTTTTCGCGATCAAGTCCATGTCGGCGAAACGGCAAACGGCGACGATATAGGGCTTTTTGAGATCGACTTCCTCGATCGCGGACTTGCTGCCAGTCGGCGCCGCGTTCGCGGCCATTTCTTCTTCGATCCTCTTCATGATAGCCGGCGTTGCCGAGCCGCCAAAGCTTCCCTTGAACTTCACTCCATTCCAGTTCCAGGGATTGTGGCTCGATGTGACCATCACGCCGCCCGCAGCACCGCGATCTTTCACTTCATAGGAAACGGCTGGTGTCGGCGTGTAATCGTTGGCGAGCTTCACCGGAATGCCCCCGGCGGCAATCGCTTCGGCCACGATCCGCGCCGCCCGCGGCGAGGCAAAGCGCGTGTCGTAGCCGACAACGACTCCGCGCTGCGGTTCTTCATATTTCAAAACATAGGAAGCGATTGCGCCCGCCACGCGGCGCACATTGTCAAACGTGAAGTCATCGGCGATGACTCCACGCCAGCCGTCAGTTCCGAACTTGATCTCTTGCGCCATGGTTGAGAGTTCTAGATCAATTTGTGAAGCTTTTTCTCGTCGAGATACTTTACGACTTTGCCCACATCCTGTGCATCCTGCCGGGTGGTAATCAGAAGGGCGTCTGGAGTTTCCACGACCACCAGGTCGCTCACGCCAACGGCAGCGATAAACTTGCCGGGAGCGTGAATGTAATTGCCGCGCGCGTTCATTAGAAATGCGCCGGACCCGGCCACCAGATTACCTTCCGGCGGATTGCTTTTGGCGGTGTGATGCTCGTGCAACGCAGTCCAGGAACCCAGATCGTTCCA
>Ga0070733_10000586_pt1 | contig 29072 bp, 25 predicted proteins | sample Coa_R1_9_FD_66450 | JGI IMG/M metagenome (GOLD analysis project Ga0070733, IMG submission 66450) | Surface soil microbial communities from Centralia Pennsylvania, which are recovering from an underground coalmine fire - Coalmine... | ecosystem: Environmental > Terrestrial > Soil > Unclassified ...
TGTCATCCTGAGCGCAGTAATGTCATCCTGAGCGCAGTAATGTCATCCTGAGCGCAGTAATGTCATCCTGAGCGCAGTCGAAGGACGAAGGACGAAGGACGAAGGACGAAGGACGAAGGACTAATGAGGTACCGTGACCTGATGGAGCGAGACCTTGTTGCCTTCGGGGTCGTCGAACGACGCGATCTTGCAAACCGGCGTCGCGTACGGATCGTCGACTTCCAAGCCTTTTCCGCGCAGATCCGCGACCGTTTTGTCGATGTCGTCCACTTCGAAAACGATGCCTGACGCGCTTCCCGGATCGCGCTCCATCCATTCGTTCGTCATGACGCTGAAGTAGCCGCCCCCGACGTTGGCTTCGTTATATTTCTCGACGCCGTCCTCTTCGTAGGGTCCGCTGAACTTGAGGCCGAGCGTCTCTTCGTACCACTTGCGCAGCTTTGCGACATCCGCCGCCGGATACGCCGTAAACGCGATTTCCTTAATCATGTGCCCTCTCTGTGCTTTGGTGAGGTTAGGTCGTGTACGGGTAAACCACTCTTCGCAGCAGGGAGTTGCCGAACGGGGCCGAGCGAGCGTCTATGAGTCCTTTCCGTTTCTCAACGCCGCAAGCTCTTTGAAGAGTTTTTTCTCTTTGTCGCTGAGATTCTGCGGGAGTTGCCCGATCAGCCGCACGTATTGGTCGCCGCTGCCTTTGCCTTTGACCTTTGGAACTCCGCGCCCGCTAAGGCGAAGGAGCCGGTTGTTTTGCGTGCCGGCGGGAATCGTCATCGCGACCTGACCGCTGAGCGTGGGAACGTTGACGTCGCCGCCGAGGAGCAGGTCGTAGATGCTCACCGGAAGATCGACGTAGAGATCGTCGCCCTTGCGTTTGTAGGTTGGATCGTCCATCAGCTGCACGATCAGGTGCAGGTCGCCGTTGGGTCCGCCGTTGATCCCGGCGCCGCCTTGCCCGGCCAGACGGATGCGTTGGCCGTCGCCGATGCCGCGCGGAATCGTGACTTCGAACCGTTTGTTGAGCAGAACCCGTCCGGTGCCGTGACATTGGGGGCATAGATGGCCGTTTTCGGTGCCGGTGCCGTGGCACCGCGGGCAAAGATCCTCGATTTGCAGCGAGACGCCTTTGGTTCCGCCCTCGTAGATGTCGCGAAGCGTCAGCTCGATTGTGGTCTCCAAATCCTGGCCGCGTCGCGCACGGCCGGGGCCGCGCGGCGCCTGGGCGGTTTGGCGGCGCCCGACTCCCGAGAAGAACGTTTCGAAGAAGTCGGAGAAGCCGCTTGGCGCGCCCTCGCCGCCGAGGTCGAACTCGAACTCTTCACCGTTGATGTTGGTGCGATAGCGGCGTTGCTGCTCCGCTTGTTGCGCGGCTTGCTGCCAATTCGGCCCGAGAACGTCGTACTTCTTGCGCTTTTCCGGGTCGCCTAACACTTCGTAGGCCTCGGAGATCTCCTTGAACTTCTCTTCGGCCTCTTTAGGGTTCTTCAGATTTGCGTCGGGGTGCCATTTGCGCGCGAGCTTCCGATAGGCGGACTTGATATCTTTCTCGGCTGCGTTCTTGGGCACGCCCAAAACCGAGTAGTAGTCCTTAAAGTTCATCGGCATCTTGTCATCCTGAGCGCAGTCGAAGGATGCAGGTTATTCGCTGGAGCGTTTGGCGACGATTACCTTTGCGGGCCGAAGCAAATCGTCACCGAGGGTATAGCCCTTCTCGGCGACGGCCTCGACGGTATCGTCCGCTTCGCCGTTAGAAGCCGACGTGCCGATGGCTTCGGCGACGCGCGGATCGAACGGTTTGCCCTTGACCTCAATGGCTCGGACGCCCTCTCCGGCGAGGAGCGCCTCGAAGCCGCGCAGGGTCTGTTCGATTCCGCCGCGCAGCGTGTCGCCGTCGGCATTCGATTGCAGCGCGCGCTCGAGATTATCGAGCACCGGAAGAAAGCGTTCGATCAGCATGCGATGGCGCGACGAAACGAGCGAGTCGAAGTCGCGCTGCATGCGTTTTTTGTAGTTGTCGAAGTCGGCCACGGCCAATAGGAACTTGCCGTAGTTCTCATCGGCGCGAGCGTTGGCCGCAGCCAGCTGTTCTTCCAGAGACAGCTGCTGCGGCGATCGCTCTTCGATCTCGGCCTCTCCGGCCTCGGTCCTTAAAACCGACGGATCGTCAAACATCGAGTCGTTCAATCAGGCGACGCCTATTGCGCTTCCTTGAACTCGGCGTCGATGACGTCGTCGCTGGGCGCCCCGGCACCGGCGCCGTTGGAACTCGTCGCGCCGTCGCCCGCACCGGGCTGCTCGCCCTGCGGTGCTGCGGCCTTGTAAAGCAGCTCGGCCATTTTGTAGCTGGCCTGCTGCAGCGCATCGATGGCCGGCTTGATCTGCTCGACCGTACCGTTCTCACTGACGCGCTTGAGCTCTTCGAGCGCCCGCTCGACGTCGCCCCGCGGACCCGCATCGAGTTTGTCGCCCACTTCTTTGAGCGATTTCTCCGTCGAATAGATCAGGCTCGACGCGTTATTGCGCACTTCGGCCTCTTCCCGCTTGGCTTTGTCGGCAGCCGCCTGCAGCTCGGCGTCGCGGACCATGCGCTCGACTTCGTCCTTGTTGAGATTGGTCGAAGCGGTGATCGTAATCGCCTGCTCTTTGCCGGTTCCGAGATCCTTCGCGCTGACGTTCACGATGCCGTTGGCATCGATGTTGAACGTCACCTCGATTTGCGGCACGCCGCGCGGCGCCGGTGGAATCCCTTCCAGCCGGAAACGTCCGAGAGTCTTATTGTCCGGTGCCATGGGACGTTCGCCTTGCAGCACGTGAATTTCGACCGAGGTCTGGCCGTCTTCGGCCGTCGTGAAGATTTGCGATTTCTTCGTCGGAATCGTCGTGTTCCGATCGATGAGCTTGGTCATCACGCCGCCGAGCGTTTCCAGCCCCAGCGAGAGCGGCGTTACGTCGAGCAATACGACGTCGCGCACTTCGCCGGCGAGGACGCCGGCTTGGATGGCCGCACCGACTGCCACGACTTCATCGGGGTTGACGGTGAGATTCGGCTCTTTACCCGTCAGCTTGCGAACCAGCTCTTGGATGACCGGCATGCGCGTCGCGCCGCCGACCATGATCACCTCGTCGAGCTTGGAGACGTCGAGCTTCGCATCGGCGATCGCATTGTGGAACGGTCCCACGCAGCGATCGGTCAGGTCGCCGGTCAGCTCTTCGAACTTGGCTCGGGTGAGCGTGTAGTCGAGATGCTTGGGGCCTTCCTGATCGGCCGTAACGAACGGCAGATTGATGCTGGTCTGCACGACCGAGGAAAGCTCGATCTTGGCCTTCTCGGCCGCTTCGGTGAGCCGCTGCAGTGCCTGCTTGTCTTTGCTCAGGTCGATTCCCTGATCGCGACGAAACTGATCCACGAGCCACTCGACCACGCGATGGTCGTAATCGTCGCCGCCGAGGTGCGTGTCACCGTTGGTCGCTTTGACTTCGAAAACGCCGTCGCCGACTTCGAGGATCGACACGTCGTACGTGCCGCCGCCCAGATCCCAGACCAGGATCGTTTCGTTGCCTTTTTTCTCCAGGCCGTACGCGAGCGCGGCAGCCGTCGGTTCGTTGATGATGCGCAGGACGTCGAGTCCGGCAATCTTGCCGGCGTCTTTGGTCGCTTGACGCTGCGAATCGTTGAAATAGGCGGGCACGGTGATCACCGCTTTGGTGACACGCTCGCCGAGATAGTTGCTCGCGTCGTTGACGAGCTTCTGGAGGATCATCGCCGAAATTTCTTGCGGCGTGTAATCCTTGCCGTCAATCTTGACGTGGTAATCCGCCTCGCCCATGTGCCGCTTGATCGAACTGATCGTGCGGTCGGGATTGGTGATTGCCTGACGTTTTGCGAGTTGTCCGACGAGACGCTCGCCGGTCTTTGTAAATGCCACCACCGACGGCGTCGTGCGCGAGCCTTCGGCGTTGGGAATAACGGTGGGTTGGGTTCCCTCCATTACGGCGACGACCGAATTGGTCGTGCCTAGGTCGATGCCGACCGTCTTAGCCATGAAACTTCTTACCTCGTTTTCATAAATTTTCCGTGCCGCCTGGACCAGCTGAGCCGGCAACTGCGCTCGGGGCCGAGGTTAAGAGCCCTGCGCGCTGCCGGCGGCGCCTTGCCGCTTACGGACAGTCCGGATTGGAACTACCGCACCATGATACACGATGCGGTAGCGGAGTTGTTTCACCATCTACGACCCGGCCCACAATCCAAGAGTTGCAGGGCTCCCCTCCCTTCGACTGCGCTCCGCGCAGGCGCTAAGGGGGGTTACGGTTGCTGCTGCTCTTCCTCGGGCTGCTGCTCTTGCGGCTGCGGTTGAGCGGCCGGGGTTTCGCTCAGCTTGATCGCTACGAACTTCTTGAGACCGCGCGACCAAACGTTCAGGCGAATCGTATCGCCGGGCTTCTTGGACGCGATGTAATCGTGGAGGTCCTTGATGCTGTTGAAGTCCTTGCCGTCGGCCTGAAGGATGACGTCGCCTGGTTGGATGCCCGCCTGGTCGGCGGGCGAGCCCGAGAAGACCTGCTGCACGGCAACGCCGCCGTTGCCGTTATAGCCGATCTGGTTCTTGACGCCGGCGGATAGATCGGCCATGTAAATGCCCAGGAAGCCGGTATCGGTGCCTTGGTGCGCGCCGGGATTCTTTTCCAGCGACGCCACGACGTTGCGCACGGTGTTCGACGGAATCGCAAAACCGATGCCTTGCGCGTAGGCCGACTTGACGGTCGACTGGTTCATTCCGATGACTTGGCCGTCGATGTCGATGAGCGGGCCGCCCGAGTTACCAGGGTTGATCGGGGCCGACGTCTGGAGTAAACCTTTGAAGTCGATTTCCGAACCGTTTTCGGTTGGAATCGGCTCGGACCGGTTGAAGGCCGAGACCACGCCGACGGTCACCGTCTGTTCGAGTTGGAGCGGCTCGCCGATCGCGATTGCCCACTGACCCTGTTCGAGCCGGCTGGAATCGGCGAGTTCCAGCGGCGGCGGAAGCTTGGAATAGTTATCGACGCGCAGAATGCCGACGTCGGCCGCGAGGTTGTAGGCGATGACGTGTGCCGGCTTGTGATCGCCGTTGGCAAAGACCACCGTCAGTTTGGTGACCCGCCCGCCCGACGGCGGCTGCAGCACGTGCGCGTTGGTCACGATGTCGCCCTGCGAGTCGATCACGAAGCCGGAGCCGGAGGCTTCACCGTGATAAGGTTGGACGATGCCGGGCCCCCCTTGCCCTCCGCCAAAAAACTGTTGGAAGAACGGATCGGCCGGAATGACCTGCTGACCGTTTACCTCTTCGGTGATCGCGACCACGGACGACTTCGTCCGCTTGACCGCACTCACGATGCGATCTTGATCGCTGACCCCGCTCAACGGAACGGCCGCAATGGCCGGAGGTGTGCGATCGGGACCGGTCGCACCGCCGAAATGGCTGCTCGCATAGAGCATCATAAGGAAGCTGCCGATAACGGCGCCCACGAGCCCAACAATGAGCGTGGAAAAAACGCGATTCTTCATGCAGCCATCTACCCGATTTCCGAAAAAAAGTTACCAAGCGAGCCGCACGTCTTCGCATCGTGCGACGGCCGTGCGTGCATCCGGGGTTCCGCGCGACGGCGTCGGCTCCTCGGGCCAGAGCGAATCGGGCAAGCGGCGCCGCAGCGCTGCGCGGATGCAGTCCAAGCGTTCCTCGCGGAACTGCAGCACGCGCATCTGGATCAGGAGCCGGGCTCGCCTCAGGGCCCGCCGCGAGAAGAGTTCTTCGGGCGTGAGCGGCGCCGGGGACGGCCGCGCCGCGGGATAGGTATGCGAGACCGGGCTGCCGGCAGGCGCCGGCGAGGCGAGGAGCACGAGAAGAAGGAAAAGTCGCATCGTTTGATTACCTCCGCGAGGCAATTCACGGGCAGGGCGCGGGGGAGCAAGGACCCGCGGCAAAAGCATCGGTCGTGACCTCAAACACCCTGACGATAACCGACCCCCCCTCGGAGCCCTACGTCCGGATCGTCCCGCTGGGCGGCTGCGGCGAGATCGGGCGCAATATGACCGTAATCGAGACCAACGACGACCTGGTCGTCGTCGATTGCGGCTTGATGTTCCCCGACGACGAGATGTACGGCGTGGACATCGTCATCAACGACTTCACCTATGTGCGCGAGCGCGCCCACAAGTTGCGCGGCCTGCTCGTAACCCACGGGCACGAAGACCACATCGGCGGCATTCCCTACTTCGTGCGCGAGTTTCCGCAGATACCGATCGCCGCGACCGCGCTTACGATCGCCTTGATTAAAGCGAAATCGCGCGAGCAGAAGCTCGGGGAAGTCGACTTCACCCAAGTCAAGCCGGGCGACCGCGTGAGGTATGGCTCGGTCGAAGCCGAGTTCGTCCACGTGAATCATTCGGTTGCGGGGGCCTGCGCGCTCGCACTGCGGACGCCGGTCGGAACGATTTTCCATACCGGCGACTTCAAGTTCGATCAAACGCCGATCGACGGCAAGCCGGCCGATTTCTCTCGGATCGCTGCGATCGGCGACGAGGGCGTGCTCTGCATGCTCTCCGACTCCACCAACGCCGAGCGTCCGGGCCATACGCGCTCCGAACGCGCCGTCGGCGAGGCCTTCACGTCAATATTTTCGCACGCCAAGGGCCGCATCGTCATCGCCTCGTTCGCATCGAACGTTCCGCGCATCCAGCAGACCGTCGATCACGCCGTTCGCTTCAACCGGAAGGTGGCGTTCTTAGGGCGCTCGATGCGCAACGTCGTACATTTTGCCACCGAGCTTGGTTATCTGCGCGTGCCCGGCGACACCGTGGTTCGCAGCGAAGACATCGACGGCTATCCGCCCGAGCGCGTCGTCGTAATGACTACAGGGTCGCAGGGTGAGCCGATGAGCGGGCTGTCGCGCATGTCGGTGCGCGACTACAAGCAGTTTAAGATCGTGCCGGGCGACACGGTCGTGATCAGCGCAACTCCGATTCCAGGCAACGAGAAGAGCGTGCACAAGACGATCAACAACCTCTCCAAGCTAGGTGCGATCGTGATTCACGGTACCGACGGCCGCTCGCACGTGTCGGGCCACGCTTCCCAAGAAGAGCTGCTGCTGATGCTCAACCTGGTGCGCCCGGAATTCTTCGTTCCGGTGCACGGCGAATACCGGATGCTGGCCGCCCACGCGCAGCTCGCGATTCAAACCGGAGTCGAGCCCGGCAACGCGTTCGTCGTCGAAAACGGCGACGTGCTGGAGTTCACGCATGAATACGGCGACAAGGTCGGCCGGACGTACGGCGGCCACGTCTTCGTCGACGGCTCGGGCATCGGCGACGTCGGCGAGGCGGTGCTGCGCGATCGCAAGGCGCTCTCGAACGATGGTATCATCATGGTCGTCGTCGCCATCGATAGCGAGGAAGCGCGAGTGATCGGAGGTCCCGATCTGATTTCAAAAGGCGTCTTCTACCTGCCCGAGTCCGACGGCGTGCTCGACGAACTGCGCTCCGAACTCAAGGCGGTGCTCGAAGGCATCTCGGTCGATGCGATGCGCGACGTCACCGCCGTCAAAGAGCACATCCGCAGCGAGTTAGCCGGTGCCGTCTACGCCCGCACCAAACGACGCCCCGTCGTGATCCCCGTCGTGATGGAGGTCTAGCGCGCTACTTTAGCGGTGGATTGACCGAAGCGTCGGTGGGAGTGACGAGGCCGGTGCCCGAGGTCGAGTTAAGTAGGCCGCCGCCGGGGTAGCCGATCTCGTTGGCTTGATGGGCTTGCGGTTGCTGGTACCACGGATAGACGGTTGAGTCGCCGCCCCACAGCGTTTTTCCGCGTTTCGTGAAGTGAAAGCCCGTCGCAAAGCCGGTCGTGCACGAAGTCGCACTGCCGGTGTAGGGCTTCGCGTACGTGCAGACGCTCGAACCCGAATCGGAAAGGTCGAAGAGCGCCCATCCAAGATTGCCTTTCCTGTCGATCGCGACGCCGGCCGGAAAATAGAGATCGGACGTCTCCTGCTGGAGTATCTTCGGGCTTCCCGAGCCGCCCGCGCCCTTCACGAACTCGTCGAGCTCCGCATAGTAAGTGAAACTTCCGGTGTTGCCGCTCGCAAACTGACCGGAGATGAAGAGGTTGCCGCCCGAATCGGTGGCGCATGCAACCGGCCCGTCGGCCAGCGACGGCGAGCCCGCGCTGCTGAAGTTCGAATCCGTCAAGGTCGACGTCTCGGTGCTGTCCTTGGTTCCGGCCTTCCAAACGGCGATGTCGTCGGTATAGAGCGTCGTCCCATAAATATTCCCCGCCTTGTCGCCGCAGACATAGGCCAGAAACGCGCCCTCGCTTCGGTTCGAGATGTTCGAGTAGAGCGTGTTGATCGGCTGTGACGTCGTCGTCAGCGGCAACGCGTACTCCGTGACTTCACCGGAATACCCGCTTGAATCCGGCCCGCCGTTCGCGACGAACAGATGCTTGTGCTTGTCGATCCACGTGCCTTCCGGAAAGTCGATGCCGGAACTCGACGAGGTACCGCCGGCGAGGCAGCCGAGCTGGTTGCCGCCGCTGGCCGCATAGTAGCAAATCGCGCCGTAGTAGCCGTTTTGGCTTGGATCCGCCACGTACACGGCCTGCTTAACGCCGCTTGTCGACTCCCAACTCCCGCTACGCATTCCGCGAGCAGCAAACGCGCCCGTCGGCGGCAACCTCGGCAGCCGGAGCACGAGCGGATTCTCGCCGAACGAAGCCGTCGGCGCGTTCGAAACTCCTCCCGCACACCCCGCCAGCAAAACGAAAGAAGAAACCAAACCCCAAATAATCCGCATAGCAAGCCTTTCGCCCATTGCCGTGGTGAGCCTGTCGAAGCACGATGGAGCGCTACTTCAAACTAACGGTTAGTCCGCCGTACAGATCGTTGCCGCCAATCGACATGAACGAAACGCCCTTGGGATAGATCCAGAACGTCGCGCCATCGTAGTCGACTTCCACGAGCCGGTTTGCCCGGCGTTTTGGATCGCCGTCGACTCGGCCGACCCAGAACGGACCGCCATAATTTCCGCTGCCGCGAAGCGTGAGCGAACCTTCTTTTATTCCGGTCTTTCCGGCGATCGTATACATTAGAAAGTACGTCGGTAAGCTTCCGAGTAGGCCCTGACCTTCGACGACAAAATACTTTCCATCCCAACGAATGAACGACGGGCCGCGGAATGCGTACGTGGCCTGCAGGTTGACCAGTCTAAAACGGCTTGAGCCGGCTTCCATGATTGCAAAGGTCTCGTACGCGGGGTCACCGGTGTAATCACAGGCGAGCAGATCGCCCTTGTCGTCGTAGCCGGCCGATTCGTACGAGATACCGTGAGGAATTTTATAGACTCTCGGTTTGCCCTTCCCACGGGGGAGTATCACGACGTTGCCGCCGCGCCGGTTGATGACGCGGCCGTATTGGTTCACTACGGCGAGATTGCCGGTCGTGGGATCGACCGAACAATCGATTGGGAGTGCATAGGGATCCTCGATTACGGTCGGCTGCGTGCCGCCATGCGAATATTTGAAAATGTCGCCGCCGCCATAGTTGGTGATGTAGACGTTTCCCTGGGCGTCGGTGCAAGATCCGGCCGCCTGATTGAAGCCCGCGAGTTGCCCGACGAGCTCGCCGCTCGCGTAATCGTAGACCTTCACGTTGGTGGATCTGGTGGACGCGTAGAGCAAGCTCTTATCGGCTGCGCCGGGCAACATCCAGGAGCCTCGTGCCGGCCCAACCGCAGCCGAGGGGAGGCTCTGCATCCGGCCTTGCCCCGAAGTGCACGCAGCCATGGATGCGACGACTGCCGCGGCCCCGAACATCGAACGAACTCGTCGCCTCATAGACGCCACTCTAAGCCCGCCGGAGCGAGTCGTCCATCCGGGTTTGTACGGAGCTGCCTCCACGCGTGTACGAAGCCCCCGGCGAGCCTCGACTGGCTATTGAAGGCCGAAATGCACGATGGAGTTACCATCGGGCTCGTCGCGAGTTAACACCCAGCCGGTGCCATCCCGCCCAAAGGCGACGCTCCACGCGCGAATCCGGTGCTTGAGAGCCTCAACGTCGATATCTTCCACACGATCGTCGTTCGTGATCCGAACGAGTCGGGGAGTCGCCCAAACTGAGCCGTCGGGCCCCATCGTAAGCCCGATGGTCCTCTGGGCGGCCGGGCTATAGAATCCATCATTCGGCCGAGATAGACGGATGATGTGCGTTGTGCCGTCCGTATGCACGTGAATGACTTGCGTGACCGTCGACGCCCACAGCGACCCATCGTTGCCAATCGCCTGTACGGGCAATTCTGACCCCCACCGTGAGAGCGGCAAATCGAACCTCGTGTCGCGAGATGGAGCAACGATGGCCGCATGGACGAGGCGCCTCTGGAAGTCGGGCACACTGGTAAGCGCGAAGAGCCCGCCGGCCATGTTTGCGTAGATTTCCCCGTTGTGCTCGCCGATGATAGCTGCGCCGGCGACCAGAATCGGCGCTTGTCGCATGTCGGTCGCCGACGGATATACATAAGTTCCCGAAGCCTCCGAAGGCCCGATCCAAAGGGCTCCATTGCCATCTTGCCTGATGGCCGGCCGATCGAGGTATCTATAATAGTTCGGTTGCGGGGGAAGGGTTTGAAAGCTTCTGGAGCCGTCCATTCGGATACCGACGATCCAGGCACCGCGATAAAGAATTACCGCTTGACTATCGAACGTCCCCAGCAAATCGATCGGCCAGGGCGGAACGCTCTTAGGAAATGTCCATAACGGTGCGACTCGACCGGCTGGATCGATCCGCCATATGCTTTCTCCGCCGGCTTGGACTATCGCCGAGCCGTCGTTCAGCATAGCAACCCTGTAAGGAGCGTTGCCGTTGAAAGCCGCCTTGGTAAACACGTGGTAAACGCGAGCTCGCACCGGGGAGAACGAAGCGCACGGTTCTGAGGGCGTTCCGTTATGATAAGGTCCATCGATGATGCACGGCGAGCTGCCGAGTTGAAGCGTTGCCGAGGGGCTCGAGCCGAACAGCATTAGACTAAGGGCGAACAAAACCGTCGTGCGCGTAGGGTTCACATCGCTTTTAACGCTTTATGAGCCCGCTCGATCACCGCGTCGGTAAACTCCGTCGTGCTCGCATGGCCGCCCAAATCTGCGGTGGCGATTCCCGCCGCGACGGTATCCAGCGCCGCCGCGTAAATCGCTGCGGAAGCCGAGCGCGCGAGGGGGTCCTCGACGTACGAGAGAACCGCGGCTCCGGCCAGGATCATGGCGAGCGGATTGGCGACGTTCTTTCCTTCTAATCGCGGCGCGGTACCATGGGGAGCCTCCGCCATCACGGCCGAGGGCTGTAAGCTCTCACCGAACGCGAGCAAAACCGACTCCGCACCGGCGATCGAGCCGAAAAGCTGCATCACGAGATCCGAGAGGCAATCGCCGTCGCGATTGAGCGACGGAATCACCAGCGGTTTGTCACCCGCACTCGAGAGCAGCAACGCATACGTGGCGTCGATCAGCTGCGGATCGTAGGGAACGCCGGGATGACGCGCAGCCGCGGCGTCCATCTCTTCTTTTAGCATCCCTTCGTATACGGGGCTGACGGTAAACTTCGGGCCGCCGAAGACCGTCGCTCCCATTTTGCTCGCGTGCACGAACGCGTATTCCGAAACGTAACGGCAGACGCGCCGCGAAATTCGCTCCGTACGATACGCGGCCTCGTCAAGGCCCTCGCCTTTGCGCCATTCTTTGGCGCCGTAGGCATCGCCGACCGCCATTCGGACGACCGAGATCGGCGCATGAATACCGCCGACTGGGCGCACGCGCGGCAACCTGCGGCCCGTTCGAACGATGACGCTCCCGCCGATCGCTTCGCGCAGGATGCGGTTGGGCGAACCCACGTCGCCTTGGCCCTCGGGCGTTATCGTCGCCGCTTTGAGCCCCAGACCGGTCCGCTTGATCGCATCGGCCGCGTCGATCACGACGCGATTGCCGGTTGCGCGACGATTCGACAGCGACAGGTCGAATCGCTCAAGCGTCAACTCGACGCCGGTAACGCTCGGATCGAGCACCCGCAGAGCTTCGAGCAGCAACTCCTGTCCGGTCTGATCGCCTTCGAGAACGACGAGCGTTGGCACGGCAGCCTTTTTGGTGGTGCGGGCGTACTTTTCCCGTGGGCGCCCCCGCGTGGTTGAGGAGGTGCCGCCCGCGGCGCGTAACCCTCTTCACGGGAGGAACCGCCATGAAGCTCGTCTTTGCGCGAATCGTTCTCGTATGTGCCTTTAGCGCAGTCCTTGCAGCCTGCGCCGCTCGTTCTGAAATGCCGCTGCCCGCAGCTCCGGCGCCCGACGTGGCTCCGTCCGACGTGGAGAGTGCGCAGACCGCTCGAATTCTTTCATACCATCTTATGCCGTTGCGCTCGCGCCGGCCGCTGTCGCGGGTGGAAGGCGACAGAAAAATCCGATACCCCGCCGATTTGGTGCGCCGGAAGGGCCCGATCATGACGGCGGCCGCATCGTTCAATATCTACGTAAACTGCAACACCGGCGGAGAAAGCTGCTGGGGCGATGCTGTTCTACCGAAACGACCTCTTGGCCGTTCTTCACGCGGCGTTGGTAAGGAACGGAAAGAAGGCCGGGTACTCGAACATGTACCACATCTTTCTGCCCAAGGGCACCGACACGTGCTTCGATCGCACGCGCTCCTGCTACTCGCCAAACCATCCGTCGACGGATAAGTTTTGCGCCTATCACGAGAGCGTCAAATTCGACGACGTTCCCGATACGGTGATCGCGTCGGTCGAACCCTATCAGAAGGAAGGCTTCTGCGCGTCGCGCGCTTCGTCGGGAGCTAGCGCCCTCACCAACTCGACCGCGTCGACCTTAGCGCACGAAATGTTCGAATCGATCACCGACCCAGGCCCGGCTTTCGCATGGTTCAACTTTACGTTCTACTCGGAGGTGGCCGACCTGTGCGAGACGTTTCAGTGGAAGATCTCCGTGGGCGGCATCGCCTATAGCCTGCAGCCGATGTACTCGAACAAGTATCACGCGTGTGCGGCCGGCCCCTGACCGCAGCGGACGCACAAATGAACTAAGGCAGTGACGAAGAAGAGATAGCTTTCATGGCGCGCAACCGCCGCCGGGCGAATGCCAGGAACCGGCTCAACCTCGAGATCGTTGGCCTCGCCTCGATCGCATTCGCCGTACTCTGCGGCATCGCGTTGGCGTTTCCGAATCATGCGGGCAGCATCGGCCACTGGGCCGCCATTGAGCTGCGCGCTCTCTTTGGAGATGCCGCTCCGCTTTTCGCCGTGCTCGTCGCGTTAATCGGCGGGATCGTCTTTCTGGAAATCAACGTTCCACGCATGATCGCGGGGCTCGGCAGCAGTGCGCTTGCGTACTTTTTGATCCTCGACGCGTTCTTCGGGGCTCGCGGCTGGAAGCACGGCGGGATCGTCGGAACGAACATCTGGTGGGCGCTGCGCGCGCTCGTCGGCGGCGTCGGGGCGACCATCGTCCTCTCGCTTGCGGCGCTCTCGCTCACGCTCTGGATTACCAACGCGAGCTTGAAACGCCTCATCGGCCGCGCGGTCATTTTCCTCGCGCGGTTTCGCCCTCCGCCGCGCCTGAAGAGCGAGGCCATCCCCGAAATCGTTTCACGAAGGCTCCCGCCGGTTGAGCCGGTAGAAGCGGCGCCCCTCGAGCTTATCGAAGAAGAAGAGCCGAGCGAAGTTCCGCTCCCGGCGGTGATAACACAACCGATCCGAGTCGAGAAGCGAACGGTGGCGGAACCGCAGATGCCCACGAGCAATCGTGCCTATCGCCTTCCCGACCTCTCGATTTTCGACGCCCCGCCGAGCATGGCGGTCGACGAGTCCAGTCGCGCGCACGTTCTGGAAGATACGCTTGCCAGTTTTGGCGTCGGCGCGAAGGTAGCGCACATCGAGCGAGGCCCCTCGGTGACGCGTTACGAGCTCAAGCCGGAACGCGGCGTCAAGATTTCACGAATCGCGTCGCTTGCCGACGATCTGGCGCTGGCGCTCGCGGCGACCAGCGTCCGCATCGAAGCGCCGATTCCGGGAAAATCTGCGATCGGAATCGAGGTGCCGAATAAGACGGTCTCGATCGTGGCGATTCGCGAGATCCTCGATGCGCTTCCCAATCGTGGACAAGTGCCGCCGCTGTGGATGGCCTTGGGCAAAGACATCACCGGCCGGCCGGTCTTCGGCGATCTCTGCAAGATGCCGCATCTTTTGATCGCCGGTGCGACCGGCGCCGGCAAGTCCGTTTGCTTGAACACAATCGTCGCATCGTTGCTGGTCAGCGCGACGCCGGATCAAGTGCAGATGCTGATGATCGATCCCAAGCGCGTCGAGCTCACCGTTTACAACGGCATCCCGCATCTAATCAAAGACGTGATCGCCGACCCGAGGTTGGCCGCCGGGGCGCTCTTCGAGATGACCAAAGAGATGGAGGCTCGCTACGAGCGTTTTGCCAAAGCCGGCGTTCGCAAGATCGAAGAATACAACCTGAAATATCCCGACGAGCGGTTGCCCTACGTCGTCATCGCGATCGACGAACTGGCCGACCTCATGCTCGTCGCTCCGAGCAAAGTCGAAACAACGATCATGCGTCTCGCGCAGCTCGCCCGCGCGACCGGCATCCATCTGGTAGTCGCGACGCAGCGGCCTTCGGTGGACGTCATCACCGGCCTCATCAAAGCCAACGTGCCCTCCCGCATCGCCTTTGCCGTCAGCTCGCAGACGGACTCCCGCGTGATTCTCGATATGAACGGCGCAGAGCGGCTGCTGGGCCGTGGCGATATGCTCTACCTCCCGATCGACGCGCCAAAACCGATTCGCGCGCAGGGCGCGCTCATCACCGGCTCCGAGGTGAACCGTCTCGTCGAGTTTTGGGCGCGCCAATCGCGTCCCGACAACCTGCTCGACGTTGAGGTCGTGCCGCTGGGCGACGACGAAGCGCGAAAAGAGAGCGACCCGCTCTGCTACGAGGCCGCCAAGTTCCTCATCGAGACCAACTATGCGTCGACAGCCGCGCTGCAATCCCACTTTTCGATCGGCCATCCGCGCGCGATGCGACTGATGAAGCAGCTCGAGGATTTCAAAGTCGTCGGCCAGCACGAGGGAACCAAGCCTCGCAAGATTCTCATCGGGCTTGCGGACCTGGAGATCGTGGCGCCGCGATTGGGCAAGTCCGAAGAAGCGCAGCAGGATCTCTTTGCAGCCAGCGACTAGCTCGGCGCGCGGCCGTTACCGCGCCCTTTGGGCCTTCATCGCCATCCTCTTATTCGCGGCGTTCTACGCGCTGGGACGATTCGTCGTCGCGGACGGCGAGCCGGCCTTCTTGCTCCAGTGGGAACGAGCGCTTTTCGACCATTCGACACTTGTCGCGTGGTGGCTGACCTGGGCCTGTTACCCTGACGTCCTGATTCCAATCTGCATCGCCCTGCTGATCGTCGCCTGGCTACTGCCCGCGTGGCGGCAGCGCGCCTTCGCCAGCATCATCTTGTTGCTGCTTTGCTGGCGGACGGCAGACTTTTTCCAGCACGTCTTCGCGCGGCCGCGCCCGCTCGACTGGGTCGTGAAGCACGAGACGGCCTTTTCCTACCCCAGCTCGCATGCGGCAATTGTCGCTGGCTTCTATTGGCTGTGGGCGGCGATGCTGTACGGTTCGAACCCAAACTGCGGCGCGCGAAAAGCGGTGTCGGTGCTGCTCGTCGCCTTTGGCGCCGGCATCTGCTGGTCGCGCCTGGCGCTGGGTGCCCACTACGTCACCGACCTGATCGGCGGCGTCCTCTTGGGGTTTGGGTTCGTGGCGGCGGCAGCGGCGCTCGTCCCTGGGCAACTTATCCGCCGCGACGCGGGGCGTATCTCGGGCACGGCAGAATAGGCAGACGATGGCATACGCAAATCCGGCCATGGTGGAAATCGAGCGCAAGCTCGATGCCGGCATTCCGCTCTCGATGGACGACGGGCTCGCGCTCTATCGCACCTGGGACATCCACACGCTCGGGCGGCTCGCCCGCAGGCAGAAGGAGCGCAAGAGCGGCAAGAAAGTCTTCTACGTTCTCAACCGCTACATCAACTCGACCAACGTCTGCTTCGCCGGATGCACGTTTTGCTCGTTTGCCGCCGACGAGTTCAAGGAGCCGCGGCGCATCTTTCGCATGACGGCCGACCAGGTCTTCGCCAAGGCCGTCGAGACGGGAACGAACTTCAACCAAATCCACATCGTCGGCGGCCACGATCCGCGCCAGCTCTCGCTCGACTATTGGCTGCCTTTGATGCGCCGCTTCAAAGCCCAACTGCCGCACGTCCAGCTCTCGCTCTTCACCGCCGCCGAGATCGAATACATGGCCAAGCGGCATCGCATGTCGTTTCCGCAGATCGTCACCGAACTAAAGAACGCCGGGCTCGATAACGTCAACGGCGGTGCCGCGGAGATATTCGCCGAGCCGACTCGCGGCAAAATTTGCCCGAATAAAGTCTCCGCAGCCAACTGGCTGCTCCTGCACGAGGAACTGCACCGCCAAGGCATCGCCAGCAATGCGACGATGCTCTACGGGCATATCGAGTCGCTCGAAGATCGCGTCGACCATTTGATCCGGCTGCGCGAATCCCAAGAGCGCTCGCCCGGATTCAATGCATTCATTCCGCTCGCGTTTCACCCCGACGGTAACGAGCTTTCGTACTGCGGCTGGACAACCGGCCTCGACGATATTCGCACGTTTGCGGTCGCCCGACTGATGCTGAACAACTTCGATCACATCAAAGCCTACTGGATGATTCAAGGATTGAAGGTATGCCAAGTCGCGCTCGAGTTCGGCGCCGACGACATGGACGGCACGCACGGGTCGACCGACGAGGAGATGATCTATCATTCGGCCGGAACGCAATCCGGGCAGTACGTCGACGACCGCGAGTTTCGCCGCCTGATCGAAGAAGCCGGCTACGTCCCGGTCCGCCGAAACTCAACCTACAACGAGTTCCCCTGGGACTGGAAACCCAGCGACTCTGTCATGCTGAGCCTCTCGAAGCATGAGCCTGTCGAAGCATGACGGCGCCTCCCACCCTTCATTGCGGTCGAATTAAATACACGAACGACCTCCCAATCTATGCCGCGTTTGACGCTGGCGTGATCGAGTACCCTGGAACGCTGCATGCCGACGTTCCGTCGCGGCTCAACGCGATGCTGTTGCGCGACGAGCTCGACTTGAGCCCGATCAGCGCCTTCACGTGGGCGGCGAACTGGGAGCGGCTCGTGCTGTTGCCCGACCTCTGCATCGGTGCGCGCGACGAGGTGGTCTCGGTCGTCCTCATCTCGGCGGCGCCGCCGCAAGAGCTCGATGGCGTGCCGGTCTACGTTTCGGAAGAGTCCGCCAGCGGCCGCTACTTGCTGCGCGTGATTCTCGAGCGCCGCTACGGCCTGCGGCCGCGCTACTTTCCCGAGCCCGAGCCGTTGCAGCGCGCGCGCTTCGGTGAGCCGACGCTGCTGATCGGCGACTCCGCGATCGACGCGATCGAGCGTTTTCCCGCGGAGCACATCTACGATCTCGGTAAGCTTTGGCACGAATGGACCGGATTGCAGACGGTCTTCGCCGTGTGGGCCGCCCGCCGCGAAGTCTACCAGCGCGATCCCGCCGCCGTCGCCGCCTGCATGCACGCGCTGACCGACGCCTATACTTGGTCGCGCGCCCACCAGCGTGACGTCGTTGCTCGCGCTCAAGCGATCATCGCGCGTCCCGCGGGCTTCTACGAAAACTACTATGGCAAACTGAACTTCTCGTTTCACGTCGCCGCACAGAACGGCCTCGCCGCATTCTGCCGCGAACTGCTCGAAATCGGCGTGATTCCGTCGCTGCCCGATACGTTCGCGGAGCCCGCCTATGTCGGTGGGTAGCAATGTCGTCCTGAGTTCCGTCGATAGGCTGCTCGAACGCGCCGCGGGCGGCGGGCGCCTTTCGTTCGACGAGGGCGTGCGCCTTTATAATGAAGCCGATATTCACGACCTGGGGGCCGCGGCGCACGCGCGCCGCATGGCGATGCACTCGCCCGAGATCGTGACCTACGTCGTCGATACGACGATCAACTACACCAACGTCTGCAACGTTCACTGTACGTTCTGCGCGTTCTTCCGGCCCGAGCACCACAAAGAAGGCTACACGATGTCGCACGACACGGTGCTCGAACGCGTGAAATTTGCGGCAGACCAAGGCGCCACGCAAATCATGATCCAGGGCGGCGTGAATCCGGAACTGGGCATCGACTGGTTTGAGACGCTTTTCGACCGCGTCCGACGCGAGTATCCGCTGGTCGATATCCATTCGCTCTCGGTCTCCGAGATCGTCGGCCTCGCCCACATCGAAGGCATCTCGACGCGCGACGTCCTGTCGCGTCTCAAGGATGCCGGAATGAAGTCCCTGCCCGGCGCGGGCGCCGAGATTTTAGTCGAGCGCGTTCGCAAACGGATCTCCGCGCGCAAGGTGAAGCCGCACGAGTGGCTGGGCGTGATGCGCGAGGCGCAGCTGCTCGGCATGCCGACGACCGCGACGATGATGTTCGGCTCGATCGAAACGCGCGAGGAGCGCATCGAGCATCTTCACGTGCTGCGCGAGCTGCAGGACGAGACCGGCGGCTTTACCGCCTTTATCCCCTGGTACTACGTCCCGTTCAAGACGCCGCTGCGCGGAAAAGAATCCACCGGTCTCGAGTACCTGCGCGTGCTCGCGATCTCGCGGCTCTACCTCGATAACTTCCCGCACCTGCAGGCTTCGTGGCTGACGCCGGGCTTAAAGATGGGGCAGCTCGCGCTCTTCTACGGCTGCGACGATATGGGCGGAACTATCCTCGAAGAGCGCGTCGTCCACGATGCCGGCAGCACCAACGAAGCCACGCGCGACGAACTCGAAAAGCTGATCGTCTCCGCCGGCTTCAAACCCGTCGTCCGCGACACATACTGGAACCCAGTACCGGCTTAGCGCGGTCAGGCGTGGTGCCAAGTCATCCTTCGACGGAGCCTGTCCTGAGCGTAGTCGAAGGACTTAGGATGACAAGGTGATGGTGGCGGCTCCTAGGATTTCTTCGCTGGTTGCGTCGATTAGCGCGACGAGTTGGCCGGGCGAGACGGCGCGTTGGGGCTGGTCGAAACGCAGCCGCAGCAGGCCTTCGGGCGATATGGAGGCTAGCGCCGGCGTTGGTGTCGCGCGATATCGGACCATCGCTCGCACCGGTACGTCGCCGCGCTCGAAGCGTTCGGGTCGAATCAGGTTTACCTCGTCGGCGATCAGCTCGTACGATAGCAGCTCGTCTTCGCGGCCGATGACGATGGTGTTGGTCGCAGCGTCGATGCGCGTTACATAGCGCGCTCCGTTGCTGCTCGCGGGGAGCCGCGCGCGTTGGCCGATCGTATAGTTGACGATGCCGTGATGCTCGCCGACCATCGAGCCATCGGAAGCGACGACTGCGCCGGAAGCCGCAGCCTCCGGACGTAGCCGCTCGACGACTTCACGGTAGTCGCCGCCCTCCACGAAACAGATGTCCTGCGACTCGGTCTTGTCGTGCACCGGAAGCCCCAAACGCCGCGCGTGCGCGCGTGTCGTCGCCTTGTCGAAATCGCCGAGCGGCAACATCAAGCGGTTCAACTGCTCGGGGGCGAGCTGTGCGAGTGCGTACGCTTGATCCTTCGCATGCCGGCTACGGAAGAGATGCGGTCCGTCGCCGCACCGCTCCACGCGCGCGTAGTGCCCAGTCGCGATATAGCCCGCGCCCAATCGATCGGCGTACTGCGCGAGCGTTCCGAGCTTTACGAAGTTGTTGCACGAAACGCACGGGTTGGGCGTTCGTCCGGCGACATAGTCGTCCACGAAACGCTCCACGACCGTGCGGCGAAAAGCTTCTTGAAAGTCCAGCACGTAATGCGGAATTCCCAGTGCGGCCGCGCTCCGGCGGGCATCGTCGAAGTCGCTGCTGCCGCAGCAGCTCTTGGCGTGGGCGGGACGCGAGGGCGCATACATTTTCATGGTAATGCCCACTACGTCGTAGCCGCTTTCGACTAATAAGCCCGCGGCAACGGCGGAGTCCACACCCCCGCTCATCGCCGCAACTACGCGTTCGCTCGCCATCTAATCGAACAGGATAACATTAAGACGGGGCCAACTCAAACCGAACCGATGAGCGACGCTGGCCCTGGACACCTGGGTGAACGGTTTCGTGCCGCCCGCGAAGCTCGAGGCGCCTCGCTCTCCGACGTGGCGGACCGGATTCGCATTCGCTCGGTTTATCTCACCGCGATCGAGGACGAGCACTGGGACGCCATCGGCGCGCCGGTCTATATTCGCGGCTTTCTTCGTACCTACGCTCGGTATCTCGGCCTCGATCCGGAGGAAGCGGTCGCCGCGTTCAACGCGACCCTGCCCGAACCACCGCCGCCCGGCACGGTCGAGCCGGCACGCAGCCCGGCATCGCGGCGCAACGGCCTTCTCTTAATTTGGATCGCCGGGACGGTCGCCGTTCTGCTGGTTGCCTTCGTCGTCTATAACGAGCTGACGCTCCGCAGCGAGCAGAGCGCCGTGGCGACGGCCTCCGCGACCCCCACGGCCGCGGCTCCCGCGTCGCCGGCGCCTCCCGTTCCGTCGCCTACCCCGGCCCTCGGCGGGGCAAGCTCGCTCGCATTGGTTCTCTCGGCCCCCTCGTGGCTGCGGGTCACGGTTGACGGAAATGTTAGCATGGAGGGTACGTTTCCGGCCGGCACTTCAAAGACGTTCCACGGAAAGAGCGCCTTGGTGCGCATCGGCAATGCCGGCGGCGTAGAAATCTACGTCGACGGCAAGGACCGTGGAAAGCTCGGCAAGGCGGGAGACGTCGTCGAGCAAGCCTTCACTCTTTGAGAGGAGTAACGATTGGCGAGCGATTCTTCGTTCGACGTGGTCTCGCGCGTAGACGCGCAAGAACTCGACAACGCGCTCAACCAGACGCGTAAAGAGATCGAAAACCGGTTCGACTTCAAACACAGCAAGACGAGCATCGAGTACGACGGCAAGAAGATCACGCTCGTCTCCGACGACGAGCTGAAGATGCGCAACGTCGTGGATATGTTCCAAGCCAAGGCCGTCCGGCGCGGCATCGATCTCAAAGCTTTCGAGTACGGCGAAGTCGAGCCGGCGGCCGGCGGAACCGTCCGGCAGATCCTCACACCCCGCAGCGGGATATCGAAAGATCAGAGCAGAGACCTGATGGTGCACATCAAGAACCTCAAGCTCAAAGTCACCGCGCAGTTTCAGGACGAGCAGATTCGCGTCTCCGGCAAGAACAAGGACGATCTGCAGAAGGTGATCACGTCACTGAAAGCGATGGAGTTCGAGCTGCCCTTGCAGTTCGTGAACTACCGTTAGCGAAACGCGCTCGATGCGAAGCGTCGCATTCGTCAGCCTCGGTTGTGCGAAGAACCTCGTGGACACCGAGGTGATGATCGCTAAACTCTCGAGCGCCGGCTGGCGGTTGGAATCGGAGGCCGGACGCGCGGATACGGTCGTCATCAACACGTGCGCCTTCATCGATCCGGCAAAGGAAGAATCCACCGAAATCATCCTCGAGCATGCCTCGCGCAAGCGTCGCGGTCAGCAGTTGATCGTCGCCGGCTGCCTCGCGCAGCGCTACGGCGCCCAGCTGCAGAGCCTGGTTCCGGAGATCGACGGCGTGGTCGGGACCGGCGCGTATGCGGGCATCGTCGAGCTGCTCGAAGACGTCGAGGCGGGCCGAAGACCGGTCCGGCTTCATTTAGAGGCCGAGCCCGAGCACGACTTCCTGCCCCGTCTCGTTACGACGCCTCGCGCGACCGCCTATCTGAAGATTGCCGAAGGTTGCGATCACCCGTGCACGTTCTGCATCATTCCGGCGCTGCGGGGAAAGTTCAGAAGCCGCAGCATGGAATCGATCCTGCTCGAGGCCGAAGCCCTCGTGAACGGCGGCGCCAAAGAACTGATTTTGATCGCGCAAGATACGTCGATGTGGGGGCGCGATCGCGGCCTGCGCCGCGGCGGCCTCGCGCAGTTGCTCGAACGGCTGCATGCGATCGACGCGCTGCAGTGGATTCGTTTGCTCTACTTATATCCGGCGACGGTCGACCGCGAGCTGGTCAGCGCGATTGCCGAGCTTCCCAAGGTCTGCAAGTACATGGATATGCCGCTGCAGCACGCGCATCCGGAAGTGCTGCGGGCGATGCGGCGGCCCGGCAACGGTGAGCGGTACCTCGAGATCCTGGAGGATTTCCGTTCGCGTATTCCGGGAATTACGATGCGCTCGACTTTCATCGTCGGTTTTCCCGGCGAGACCGACGAGCACGTCGAGTACCTCGAACGCTGGATCGAGCGCGCGCACCTCGATCGCGTCGGCTTCTTCGAGTACAGCGCGGAAGAGGGAACGCCGGCGGCGGAGCTTTCGGATCGCGTCGGCGCTGCGCGCCGCCGCCGGCGGCTCATCCGGCTGCGCGAGGCGCAACGAGTCGCCTCGGAGCGCGGGCGCGCCGCGCGCTGCGGGACGACGGTTCGCGTGCTCGCAGAAGAGTTTCTTAATGCAAAACGAGCATGGTTCGGTCGTTCGGAAGGTGAAGCGCCGGGTGTCGATGGTGGCATTTATTTCACAGGAAACGCTCAGGTTGGCGAGTTCGTCGACGTTCGTTTGGAAGAGCACGGGCCGTTCGATTTCTTCGGTCGAGCCAAATCGCCGGAGCACTGCGCGGTTTGATTAAAAGTAAAGTTGCGCTGGCCCTCGGCATCGTCGTAATCGGCGTCGCCTCGGCCGTTGCGGGTTACACCGTCGTCGAGCGCAGAAACCCGGTGACCGCGTTTACCCAGATGTTCGTGCCGACGCCGCAACAGGTCTTCGGCAAGCCCAATCTGCTGGTGCTCGTCGAGGGGCTCGACTACGATTATAACGAGAAGGACGAAGAGTATTCGACCAGTTCTCGCAGCGACGTGATCTGGGCAGTCAATCTCGATTTTGCCAACAAGCGCATCTACCAGTTATCGATCCCCCGCGACATGGTCGCCACAATGCCCAACGGCACTCAAGCCAAGATCAATCAGGCGCAATCCGAAGGCGGCGTCAAAGAGGCAAAGAGCGTCATCGCTCAATGGCTCGGGATCCCCCCGTTCAATCGCTACGTGATCCTGCGCATTGACGCCACAAAAGAGTTTATCGGCGCCATCGGCGGAGTGAACGTCGACGTCAAATCGTCAAATTGCCTGCAGTACAAAACCGGCTGCACCGGCGATACTCTCGATTACGACGATACCTGGGGTCACCTGCACATCCATTTGAGGGAAGGCTTGCAGCATCTCGACGGCGAGCACGCCGTCGCATACATGCGATTTCGGCACGATTGGTGCAGCGATCCGTGTCGCATCATGCGCCAGCAGCAAGTCTTGCAGGCGGTGGCTGCGAAGATCAAGAGCGACCGCGTCAACACGCTCCTTCATCTGGGCGACCTCTTGGCCGTCTTCCGAAAATACGTGCAGACCGATTTCACCGACCAGGAGCTTTTTTCTATCGCTACCTATTTCCAGGGCGTGCCGAATCTCGCGATCGTTAGTAAGCAAGTGCCGTTCACCGCCGATATTGACTTGCCGAGCTACGGCGACTCGCTCGTGCCCGACACGCAAGCGCGAGCGCACTTAGTCGCGACGATGCTCGTCGCGCCTCCGGTTCCGGTGCCGTCCCCGGACGTGATGGCGCTTGCGGCGATTCCCGCCGCGACGCTGCACGTCGACGTCGAGAACGGCAGTACGGTCGCAGGAGCGGCCCACCGCGTGGCGGCCGAACTCAAGCACGCCGGGTTCACCATCGGTGAAGTCGGTAACGCCGACCGCTCCGATTACACCGCAACCGAGATTCACGAGCATTCGAGCGTATTGTTTGCCGGCGCAAAAGTGCGAGCGGCGCTGGAAGGCGCGCGGGGTGCTATCGTCGTCCCCGATCCCTCGCCCAGCCCGTCTCCAGCGCAAGCGAACGTTACGGCAAGCGACGTCACGGTTATCGTCGGAAACGATCTGGCGAGCAACGCGTCGCCGAACTTGTGACGGCCAAGAGCATCGTCGTGCTCGTTGCGGCAGCCGGACTACTCGTTGCCGGCGGCTGGCGTGTCATCGTGCACAAGAGCAATGTGCCGCCGGCGCTCGTAACGCCCTCGACGAACGTGCACCTGGAGATCTCCGACGATCTCGCGGCGCGGCTGTATCGCGCCACGCACGAGTTGCCGGTTGAGGACCGCTCCGCGCGCCCGCGCTTGATAGCCCTGACCTTCGACGACGGACCCTACCCGATCTACACGCCGATGCTGCTCGACGTGCTGCACGATCTGCACGTGCCGGCGACCTTCTTCCTGATCGGACAGGATGCGCGGCAATGGCCGGAGCTGACGCGCCGAATCGAAGTCGAGGGCAACGAGATCGGCGATCACACCTACACGCATCCGAACCTCGATCAAGAGAGCGCCGATCAAGTCCGCAAGGAGATTCTCGAAGGGCGCGACGTGCTTTGGGAGCTCAGTCACGATCCGGCCGTGCGGGTACTGATGCGTCCTCCCCACGGTCGCTACACCGAGCGCACGTTACGCGTCGCTCAAGCGCTCGGCTATTCCGTCGTGCTCTGGACCGACGACGGCGGCGACTGGCGCACGGTGACGGTTGCGGCCCTGCAGCGTCACCTGGTCGAGCACGCGACGGCACCGGAGATCGTGCTGCTCCATAGCGGCAAACTCGCCACGATCGAGGCGCTGCCGTACGTCGTGGACCGATTCAGGAGGGCCGGCTACCGATTCGTTACGGTCGGCGAGCTGCTCAAGCTCGTACAGACCGGCGAGCTCAACCATCCCCTGCGGAGAGCGGTTTAGGTAATTGCCACGCCAAATTATTGACGTCGAGTCGGGGCGTCCGGCCTACCAGCGCCGGCGAATCCGGCGCTTCATCGTGGTTTTTCTGGTCATTGTGATGTTTGTAGCCGCCGTCTGGTTCCTTGCCGACCGCGTGCGTGGCGAGGAAAGTCACGCCCCTGCGGGAACCCCTGGGAAAGCATGCTGTCTAAGCTTACCGTAAGTTTTCTCGTACTCGCCACGACTGCCGCGATCGTCGCGTGCAGCAATCTTGGCATGACCCAGGGCGTGAACGTCGGACCGAACTTTCCGAGCAAGACGCTCTATGCCACCAACACCAACCAGAACGCCGTAAGCATCTATTCCAACGGCACGACGGAGTCGAAGCTCGGCGGCGGCCCAGCCTATGAGATCGGCGGCGCCAACACGATGCTCAACGGCCCACAATATCTTGCCTTCGATCGCCGGCAAGATCTGTGGGTTACGAACTACAACCCCAGCACGCAGAAAGCGCTCATCATCGAGTTCGAGGCACTGGCAACCGGGAACGTCGATCCGCTCAACTATTCGGTTCTGCCGGGCCATCCGCGCGGGATCGCGTTTTCGCCCCGGGCTCCAAGCCCCTTGCCCTCGAGTTCGATCACGCCCCCGCCGGCGATCATGGTAGTCTCCGACGTCGATCCGACCGACATTTACCCGAGCCGGATATTGCTCTTCACCTCGGGTGCCACCGTGCCGTACCAGTCGATCGGGGGCCCCAAGCCCGGTTTGAACTTGCCCGGCGGAGTTGCGATCGACCGCAGCGGGCATCTTTACGTTGCCAACATTCAAGGCGCAACGGTCGAGCAGTTCGCTCTGCCGACACCGACGGCGAGTCCCAAACCCACGTCGACGCCCAAACCGACGCCGACGCCCAAACCAACGCCGACGCCGTCGACCGGGCCGAGCACCTCGCCGTCGCCGTCCCCCAGCCCGTCGCCGACGCCGACGCCGGTTAACATCGCTCCCAGATTCACGATCGACTCGAAGAACGGCATGATCACGCCAATGGGCGTTTCGCTCGATTCGTCCGGCAACATCTACATCGTCGATCAAGGGCGGCGCGGCGCAAGCTGCAAAACCGCCGACGCGCCCGCGATCTTGGTCTTCCCGCCCTACAATAAGAGAATTCCGTACACCAAACCGATTCGCAAGATCCAGGGCTGTAAGACGACGCTGTACCAGCCGACCGACATCAAGGTCGACTCGGCCGGCGTCACGTACGTCGCCGACTCGACTTCCGCCGGAAAGGGCATCATCTTGATCTTCCCAGCGGGTGCGGGCGCGGGGAAAAACCACGACGTCGCGCCGACGAATTACACGTCGCCGGGCGCCGTGACCGGAATAGGCATCATTCCGTAGGGCCCCTCGGCTATGTCATTTCTAAAAACGCTAGTTGACGGTAACGAACGGGATGTGGCGCGCCTACGGCGCACCGCTCGCGCCGTTAATGAGTTCGATGCCGCCTTTTCCGCGCTTCCCGACGCGGAACTGCAAGCCAAGACGGCCGAGTTCAAGAATCGCCTAGAACAAGGCGAGTCGCTCGAAGCGATGCTGGCGGAAATTTTCGCCGTCGTACGCGAGGCCGGCAAACGCACGTTGGGCATGCGTCACTTCGACGTGCAGATCATGGGCGGTCAGGTTCTTTTCGAAGGACGGATCGCCGAGATGAAGACCGGCGAGGGCAAGACGCTGGTCGCGACGCTGCCGGTCTATGCGCGCGCGTTGGAGGGGCGCGGCGTCCACGTAGTAACCGTCAACGACTATCTCGCGCGTCGCGATGCCGAGTGGATGAGCCCGATCTATCTGTATCTTGGCCTGAGCGTCGGCGTGATCCAGCACGGGCTCGATCCGGCCGAGCGGCGCGCGGCCTACAACTGCGACGTCACCTACGTCACCAACAACGAGGTCGGCTTCGACTACCTGCGCGACAACATGGCGTGGCAGGTCGAAGATTTGGTGCAGCGCGAGCTGTACTTCGCACTCGTCGACGAAGTCGACTCGATTCTCGTCGACGAAGCGCGTACGCCGTTGATCATCAGCGGCCCCTCTCAAGAGGCGACGGAGCTGTACGAGAAGTTCGCGCAGATCATTCCGCGGCTGAAGAAGGGCGAAGATTACACGGTCGACGAGAAGGCGCACGCCGTTCCCATCACCGAAGCAGGCGTCGCCCGCGTCGAGAAGATGCTCGGCATTCAGAATTTGTACGAGCAGCGCAACATCGAGTTGACCCATCAGCTCAACGCCGCGCTCAAGGCCTGGAACCTCTTTCATCGCGACCAACAGTACATCGACAAGGACGGCGAGATCGTCATCGTCGACGAGTTCACGGGGCGGCTGATGTACGGCCGGCGCTATTCCGACGGCATCCATCAAGCGATCGAAGCGAAGGAAGGCATCAAGGTTCGCGGCGAGGATCAAACCCTCGCGACGATCACCTTCCAAAACCTTTTTCGGCTTTACGAACACCTCGCCGGCATGACCGGCACGGCGAAGACCGAGGAGCGCGAGTTTCGCGACATCTACGGATTAGACGTCGTCGTCGTGCCGACGAACATGCCGATGGTGCGCAAAGACAGCTCCGACATTGTTTATAAGTCGGAGCGCGCCAAGTTCGAGTCCGTCGTCGACGAGATCATCGCCGAGCATTCCAAAGGGCGCCCGGTGCTCGTCGGCACGCGCTCGATCGAGAAGAGCGAGTTGCTGGCCGCGATGCTGCGCCGGCGGGGCGTCGAGTGCAACGTCCTCAACGCGAAGTACCACGAGCAGGAAGCCGAGATCATCAAGGATGCCGGGCAAGAAGGCCAGGTGACGATCGCCACCAATATGGCGGGCCGCGGCACCGACATCAAACTCGGCGAAGGCGTGGCCCGCAACGGCGGGCTGCACATCATCGGAACCGAGCGTCACGAATCGCGGCGCATCGATAACCAGCTGCGGGGACGCTCGGGCCGCCAAGGCGATCCGGGTTCGTCGCGCTTCTACATTTCGCTCGAAGATGAAGTGATGCGCCTCTTCGGCGGCGAGCGCATGACGTCGATCATGGAGCGCGTGGGCTTCACCGACGAGGCTCCGATCGAATCGGGGCTGGTGAGTAAGTCGATCCAACGCGCGCAGAGTAAGGTCGAGGCGCACAACTACGAGATTCGCAAGCACGTCCTCGAGTACGACGACGTGATGAACAAACAGCGTTCGGTAATCTATGCCGACCGCCGCGCGAATCTAGAAGGAAAGTTCGATTCGCGCACGTTTATGCTGCAGACGCTCGAGGGCAAAGTCGACGAAGCCGTCGAAGAAAACGCGCCGGAGAACGCGCACCCGAGCGAATGGGATCTGGAGGAGATGCTCAACGCGCTCGAACTGGTCTTTCCAATCAAGCGCAGCCTGACGGTCGCGGATCTGGAAGGGAAGGATCGCGAGGAGATTCGCCGTCTGCTTCAAGCGAAAGCGATCGAGGCCTACGAAGCTAAAGAGAAAGAAGTCACGCCGGAGATTCTGCGCGTCGTCGAGCAGCGCTATCTCTTGCTGCCGATCATCGACCGCCAGTGGGTCGATCACTTGTACGTGATGGATCACCTCAAAACCGGCATCGGCTTGCGCGGCTACGGGCAAAAAGACCCTCGCGTAGAGTACGAAAAGGAAGCGTTCGAAATCTTCGAATCGCTCAAGAACAACATCTCCGACGAAGCGATCAAGGGCGTCTTCCGTGTGGTGATCGAACATGGTCCGCCGCCACAAGAGATGGTGCCGTATCCGAGCGGCCAGCAGTTCGAGCCGATTCCATCGGGCGAACTCGTTCCGCAACCCGCCGCCAACGGCGGCCGCGTCCCCGCTCAACGAGTCGAGCAGCTCCTCGGCCCGATGCCAGGCGCGGGCCGCAGCGTGACCCAATTCCAAACCAACAAAGACGAGGAAGAACCGGCAAAGCCGATCCACCGCGACCAGCCAAAAGTCGGTCGCAACGAACTATGCCCGTGCGGCAGCGGCAAGAAATTCAAACGCTGCCACGGCACAGCTGCGTAAAGGGAAAGGAGCCGAAGCCGCCAAGACGAGACAAGCCCGGCGCCTGGTTGCCTAGCCCCAAGCGATCGAAGCCGGGGCTAACGCCGCCAGGCTGGCCACGCCGCTAAGCGATCCACGCCGC
>Ga0070733_10000588_pt1 | contig 28947 bp, 36 predicted proteins | sample Coa_R1_9_FD_66450 | JGI IMG/M metagenome (GOLD analysis project Ga0070733, IMG submission 66450) | Surface soil microbial communities from Centralia Pennsylvania, which are recovering from an underground coalmine fire - Coalmine... | ecosystem: Environmental > Terrestrial > Soil > Unclassified ...
AGATCGTTGAAGTCGAGCGCTCCGCGAGCGAATTTGCGTTCGGTATAGAGTTCGTCGAAACGGGTCAGGGAATCGAAGATGAGGGATCGGAGGGAGCCTGTTTGGCTGTCGACTGCGGCGGAGGCGAGATGCGTCAGCGCTTCTTTGAATGCTCTGAGAGGCTCTTTTTCCGATTCCGGAACTTTGCCGAGGTGGAGGGGACATTCCTGGATCAAGCGGATCAACCCACCGGCGACAAGATCGCCGGCGCTGCCAAGACGGTGCGCCCATTCGAGGAGATCGGCGCGCTGTGTTCGTCTGGCGGGACTGAGATTGGCGGGCCAATTTGCCAGAAGCCGCAGCAATGTATCAGCCATCGCGCGCGGGGTCACATCCGCGCCTGGATTTTCGATGGCGCGAACTTCGGCGATGGTTTTTCCGGCGGAGCGAATGGCGTCGTAGGCGTTTCTGAGATCGGTCGTGAGAAAAACGGGCGTTTGCAGGGCTTCGATGAGTTCCAGAACCTCCGCGCGGCGCTGTTCGACCAGTTCGTCAAGCGCCACGTTCAGGCAAATGAACTGAAGTTCGTCGGATTCGCGCGCGTCGAGGACCGTGAATCGCGGATCGATTCCGGCCGCGATGGCGTTCTCCCTGAGCAGGCGCGCGCAAAAACCGTGGATGGTCGAAACCCAGGCCGATTCGAGATCGCGCAGCAGAATGGGTTCGTGCGCGAACAGTTCCGCCAACTTTTCTTTCATGTTGGCGGCGGCCTTTTCAGTGAATGTGATGGCCAGGATATGGTCGGGGTCGAAGCCGTGCTCTTTGACGAGGGCCCGGTAGCGCTCCACGAGGACCGTGGTCTTGCCGGAACCGGGTCCCGCAACGACGCAGGCATCGCGCTGGCGGTACTCTATGGCGTCGAGCTGGTCTCGCGTGAAGTTAAGCACCGCGCGCCTTTTCGATTTCGACAAGGGTTTCGACGCGGCAAGCGGCTTTGAAGTCGCACCATTGGCATAGTTCGGCTTCTTCGGGATGCGCGTGAACTTCACCGGCCAGGAAGCTGGAAAGGCGCTCGATGGTGCGGGCTTTGGCGTCGATAGTCCAGTTCTCCGGAATTGGATCGTACACCCGGTCGGTGCCGGGAATTTTTCCCCAGCCATAGAGCTGGTCTTCGCGCACAGCCCAAAAGAGCATCGCTACTGGATTCAGATTCAGGTTCTCGCGCGCGGCCAAGGCATACAGAGGCCCCTGCAGTTTAGTCCTGCTGGTAACCAGTTTTTGCACGTTCTCCTTTTTGCCGCTTTTGTAATCGACGATGACGCAATCGTTTCCGAACTTATCAATGCGATCGATGCGCCCTTTGACGTGGACGCCACCGGGGAATTCCAGCGACAGATCTACTTCCGCGTCGGAGGAATCCGGCGTCCAAAGGTCGTTGGCGCTGACGCGCCGGGCAATTTCGCGAAACTGTATTCTCTCGACTTCGAGCCGGTACCCCGCAGGCAAGTGCTCGACGCGGCATGCGTCGTCGAACGCCGCTTCAAAATGTTCGACAAAATTACGGCCCTTATCGGCCAGCCAACGTTCGAGGGCGGCGTGCAGAATAGAACCGGTGACGCGGGGCTGGATTCGCTTGTCGGGGCGTTCGGGGGCGCTCTTCAACGCGAGCGTTTTCCGACTGAAGAACTTGAAGCGGCATTGCGCGAGATCTTCAAGCGCGGTCATGCCGATGGACTGGTGCAGGCGGGCCATTTCGGCTTGGAGGGCGGGCGCGCCGACACGCCCGACCGTGCCGTGGGAGGGTGCCGCAATTCGCGGCGCCGGCCTGCACAGCGGCGCAGATTCGGCTTGCAGATCGGGCTCGAGGTGCCGGGAACACTGCACGGATTTGCCCGAAGCGTCGCGATCGGCATAGCTGAGGACCAGGGAATCGGCCGCGCGCGTGCGCAGGGACTCGAACAGCCACTGCTCCTCACGTTCGTAATCGGCCTGCTTGCGCAACGGAATGCCGGCTTTGCGGAGTTGATCGATATCGCTGTCGGGGAAGAGGAGATTCGGAGGATGCCGGCGGGGAAAGTCGCGATCGGTCATGCCGCAGACGAAGAGAGAAGCGACATCCCATTGGCGCGCTTCGTAAACGTTCATGACGTGGACGACGTTGGTGCGATCGTCGGTTGGCTGCAGCACCGCGGTATCGATGGCTACGGAAGCCACGCGCCAGAAATCTTCGAGCGGGACGGGGGCGTCGGGATCCGTCCAGAAGGCGGCGATCGAATCGATGGCCGCTACCCACGAGCGCAACGCAGCGACATGGCTGCGGGCCGTCTCCACGTCTGTGTGGGATGAGGGGGTTTCAAGTGTCCCTGGGCGATACAGATTTGTTGCGAGCGCCTCGAATCGCCGCTGCCATTCGGATGGTGTCCGGGAGGTGTTTTTCCATGTGTCCGTCTCCAGCCAGAGGGCGATCTCTTCGCGCAGCCATGCTTTGCCGGTAAGAGCCTCGGGTTCACAAAGCGCGAGGAGTTCAGACGCACCGCGCCCCGGCATGGCTTCGCGCACGGCGAAGTCGAACCGGTCAAAATCGGCGCGGGCGCCCCAGCGGGGATGTGCCCGCCAAGCCGTGATGGCGGCTTCGAAGTCCCAGCCGCCGAGCGCGCCGGAGATCAAGCCTCCGAGGAAAATGGCGACGGGGTGTTTTCGCAACGGGCTGCTGAAATAGAAACGGGCGGGGATGCCGAAACGCTCGAACGTCGATTTGAGCAGGGACTCCCAAGTTGAAGCATCGCGCAACGCGACACCGATCCGGCGAAATTCGACGCCCTGTTCGTGGAGCGCGAGAATGCGGCGGGCGATTTCATCGGCTTCACGTTCCAGCGTGCGGGCGTTGATCAAGATGGTTTGCGGCTTGCGTGGACTCCCCGGCAGGAGGCGGTCCACGGCTCCCAATCGCATGGCGAAGTTGTGGATCTCGCCGGTGGCAGGGGAGTCCGCGATCGTCAGTGTCACATCGCAGACCTTTGCAAGGCCGCGCAGGAAGTCGAACTCGATGGGGCTGAAGTTGAGAAACCCGTCGAACCAGATCCGGGCGGGCTGGGTGTTGGCTGCAGCCGCCCGGACAGTGTCTCCGCGCAGACAATAGCCGCAACGGCGAACGGTCTCGCCCACCGCTCGCCACAACTTCTCAAACGGCTTGGCATGTGGGCCGAGCCTGCGGATGGAAGCCAGTCTTTCCGGAGTGCATCCCGCACTTTCGAAGAGATCAATGGTATCGACGATGGTGGCAGCCATGCCCTCGGTGGTGGCAACCGAGGCGAATTCGGGGAAGCGGAGCCGCTGGAGCGCGTCGCGTACGATGGCGCGGAGGAGGCCGTCGGGAACGGGTGAAACCGATGCTCGTTCCAGCAGGAACCGGTTCAGCGACACCACGCTGCGGGGTGAGAACACGATTCCGTCGCGCGCCAACTCGTGTTGGAAATGGCGCACGAGCGTTGCGGTCGGGACGACGATGCCGAGGGCGGTTTCTCCCGAGTGCAGAGCTTCCCTGAATTCACGGAAAACGAGCCTGGTCTTGCCCGTACCCGGCGCGCCTCGGACGAGTTTCATAGAATGGCTCACCGGGAACAAACGGCGAACAAAAGGAGAAATTGCAGCATGTGTTTAAAGTAGCACTTCGGCGAACCGTGTTATACATAGGAACTTGAAATTCCGAGTGCGGAACGTCACGCGCGGTACCTCGATCGGCGACGCCATCGATATTGCCGAGACCAGCGCGGCGCGGAGAACGGGTCTGCTGAAGCACCGCAAGCTCGACCCGGGAACGGGGCTTTGGATCACTCCCTGCGAATCGGTTCATACGTTCTTTATGAAATTTGCGATCGATTTGATTTACATCGACCGCAAGCGCCGGGTACGCGGCGTGGTTCGGGCGCTTCGGCCCTGGCGGTTCTCGATCTGCCTGCCCGCGCACTCGGTGCTGGAATTGCCGCCGGGCACGATCGACGGCACGAATACGCAGAAAGGCGATGAACTGGAGTTGCTGAAGATCTGACCGATGACGGCGTCCGATGGCGCGATGGTACGCGATTAACAGTCGTTGTATTGTTAGGCTTCCGGCGACCTGCCTAGACTGGACACGTGGTACCTGTCGATCTCACGGAACTCGAACACGTGGTTGGAAAGTTTTCCGAGCAGCATAACCTGATCGTCGCCGCCGGACCCCTGACCGGGGCCGGGCTGGCGCGGATTTTGTTCAGGAAGAACAAGGCCGTGACCATGGCCGTAGTGGCCGGCAGCGCGTGGCTCGCCATTCAGGAGCTGTCCGGACCCTCCCTGAAGCTGATGCAGGAACAGTTCGGTTATCTCGCCTCGCTGTTGGGTGGCTGATTCGGGCTGAGTGGCTGATATGGCGCGATTCATACGTGTTCGGAACAAAGTCGTTAACCTGGACTCCATCGCATACGTCGATTTTCTGGAATCCGGGCGCGCGATGATTTTTATGCGGGGCCTTACGCAGGAGAAGCAGAATATACCTGTCGAGCCTGAAGACACCAATCGGCTGCGGGCTTTTCTCGAAGGCGAGTGCGTTCAGACTTCCGGACAGACAGTCCCGCCGACCCGGTAGTTCCACGCGATTCCCCCGCGCGTCGGCGTGCCGCGCACGGACCGCGATTTGCAAGCGCTTGCAAATCCCGCTGAGCAATCGACGATAGGCATCCACGACGATCGGGCGATCTTCGGGGAGCATCGGCGATTCGATCAGAAGCCCGCGCATGGAAGCCGTGTGGAAGCCGGAGAGCCAATGCACGACCTTCAGAATTCGCCGGTCGGGTCCGGTGAGAGCGATGCCGTCGTTCCCATTCATGACCAGGGCCTCGAACAGGGCGTTGTTGCGTTTCACGACGTCTTCGAGGCGTTTAAGCCTGGCGTTTTCTTCCAGGAGTGCTCCGTTTCGTTCGTTCCGTGTCGTGCGTCATCATCGTGCTCCTAATTAAATTAAGCGTAGTCGCCGGCACTCTGCGCGGCGACAAAGATCTGAATTTGTTTATCGGCGTCGGAGGCGGAAGTGAGCGGCAGGGCGAACCACACGGCCGAGACCGGGATAAGCACGGACCTTCCGTCTCCCGAGTAGTCGACCTCGATCTTCACATCCATCATGCGCTTCACCAGCAGCCGGACGATTCCAAGAGGCACCTCCCTCTCGAGAATGGCCACGAACGCGGGCCCGGCCCAGTGGAACAGCTTGTCGCCCGCGGCGAGTTGTTTGGTCATATGCTCCCTGAAAACGACCAGCATCCGATCGCCGACCTCGCGGCCAAAACGGGCGTTCACCATCTGTACGCGGTTCACGACCATGATCACCGCATACTGTCGCACGCCGCCGGCGACCGCGGCCTGCATCGCAACGAGGGCGTCGTCGCGACCGGGCAATCCGGTGACCGCATCCAGGCTGTTTCCGGCACTGGCAACGGCGCCGCGGCTCTGCTCAATGGTCATTTGAAGCTTCAGCATCGTGCCGGCGGCTTCTGTTTTTTGCTGTAGCGTTTCCTCCCGCAGGTCCTTCAGGCAGTCAGTAAGCCGGCCCTTCAAGACGCGCAGATCCGTGACGGCGCCGCTCTTTTCCAGTTCGATAGTAATTTCCTGCAGACGTTTGCCTGAGCGGGTATTCTCACCCGCGATGTTGATCACCGTGTCCTGGAGCAGGCTCAGGATATGCTTGACTTCGCTCCCCTGGCTGATGAGCAACGCTTTGATCCTTTTGTTGTAGGCCGTCAGAGCTCGGGTTGCCGCTTCGGCGAGATCCGTGAGCCTTTCAGGCGGGAGATCCGGCGCCAATCCGTCACGGATCCGCTTAATTTCTCCCCTGAAGTCCGAGAACTCGGCCGGATCGCCATCGACCGCCGAAGAGCCCATCGCGGAGATAAGCAGTGAAACGGTCTGCCGGAGCGAGGTTTCCACCTGGGCGAAGGACGTTTCTTCGCCGCTCGCGTTGAAATAGCGCTTCAGGCTGATCATCGCCATATTGCCATCGGTTTCGCAAAAACCTGTCAAGTATGAATCGGCCGAAAGACGCGAACTCTTTACGTCTTTCGTAACTTTAAAACCGATTTCTCATGCGCGATCAACAATGCTGAGGCGGGGGGCCACTCAATTCGGCGGAGTGTGAGATATCCGGGTTAAAGAGTGTGAGCTCGGCGAGCTAGCGCTCGTCGCCGGAATTGCGGGGATCGATGTGGCCGACGGTCTTCAGCAGGAAGTAGAGGCGCTCGACCTCTTCCTCGTCTTCCGGGCGCAGCACGCGGTAGCGCGGTGCATTTAATTGCTTGGCTTCGTTCGAGCCCAGCAGCTCGCCCCAGTACTGCCGGTACGGAATGCCGTCGATCATGGCGTTCGTCGACATTTGCCGGAGGGTGCGCAGCAGGTGTTTGCAGCAATCCACCTCGCCGGGGTAGACCAGAATCACCGAATCGTCGTCGTAGAGCGCGAGCTTCACCACCAGCGGTGAGATCCAGCCGGTACGATCGACGCGCCGCACGTCCTGCCACGGGATGATTTTCCGGCCGATCTCGAGGTGTGCGTCATAGACCTTGATTTGGGGCCGGAATGCCAATGCCAGCAGCATGGACGCGGTCAGGAAGAAGAGTACCGCGGGACAGAAGGCAGGAGTCCACGACAAACCCAGCCAGCCGGAAAACCCGGCAAGCGCCAGCGCCACAATTCCGAATGACACGTAATGACGGGCGGGGACGTAGCGGCTCATACTGCGGCTCCGACTCTAAGGTTACTCCCAGCCAGGCTTCAGGTCAACGGGGCGGCGAGCCGGGCGGCAAACCCGGCCTGGAGCCGGGCCGGAAATAGGACACGCCACGCAAGCTGTAATCGAATCCGCTGACGACGGCCAGAACCACAACTCCCATCATCAGGACTGTGGAAATCTTAAGGAACCAGTCATTGCCGTAGGCCCGTGCGGCCATCACTGCGACGGCGGCCATGATCTGGAAGAAAGTGCTGGCTTTACCCCAAACGCTCGGTTGCAGCTTGCGAAATTGCGTAAACCGCAAGGCAACGCCGGAGAGCAATAAAATCCACAGATCGCGCGCGATAATCAACAGGACAATCCACAGGGGCACGGCTCCTCCGAGCGCGAGCCCGATGTAGATCGAGGTCAGCAGAATTTTATCCGCGACGGGATCGAGGTATTGTCCGATTTTCGATTGCGAATCGAAACGGCGGGCGAGCAGGCCATCCAAAATGTCGGTGAACGCAGCGGCTCCGAATGTCCAACCGCCGATCATGTATTGCCCCCGCGAGAGCTCGACGAGAATGAACGGCGTGATGACGATCCGCACCAGAGTCAGCAAATTGGGAATCGTCAGCCACATGCCGGAACACATATGATACGGTGCATGGACCCGATTCAATCCCTTCGACAAGAACTGGACCGACTGCTTTCAGGCAAAGGCGCGCATGTCGATTTCGATGCAGCCGTTGCGGATTTCCCGCTCAAACTGCGCGGGGTCAGGCCGAAAGGGGCCGCGCACTCGGCTTGGGAAACGCTGGAGCATCTGCGGATTGCCCAGTGGGACATGCTGGAGTTCAGCCGGGATGCGAAACATGTCTCGCCGGAATGGCCGGCCGGGTATTGGCCCGAGACGGCCGAGCCTGCCGGGGCCGCGGCCTGGGATAAGAGCGTGAAGACGTTTCAACGCGATCTCGCGGCCATGCGGCAACTGGTGGCGGACCCGAAGTCGGACCTCTTCTCGGCGTTTGCGCACGGCGAGGGGCAGACTCTTCTGCGCGAGGCGCTGCAGATGGCGGACCACAATGCGTATCATGTGGGCGAACTTGTTGTTTTGCGCAGGATGTTGGGAGCGTGGAAATAATCCGGCTGCCTTGTGGGGCATGGCTTCGGCCTTGCCGTCGAGCTTCGGCTCGGCGCTGCTTGCCACAAATCGCACCCATTCTACGCCTCCAGGCGCTGGCCGGAAGGCCAGCGGCAGGGCCGAAGCCCCGCCCCACATTTCAATGCAGTGTTTCCACCGCGGTTTTCATATCGCGGAGCATTTTGTCGACGGCGTCGCGCGTGCGCTTGCTCCCCCACCACGCGAAGCCCGTCGGAATCGGGCGCGAGAGTGTCATGCTGTCCAGTTCCACGTCGACGCCGCCGTTGTTTTCGCGGACGAACCAGAACGTGTTCGTGCGCCACAGAAATCCGTGGTCGTCGCCTTCCGGATAGTAACCCTTGTTGACATCTTTCGGATCGCGCCATTCCTTGATACTGACGGCCGAGGACCTCGATTCCCAACGATGCGGGTCGGGCAAACGGTAGTGAGTGCTGTAGACGCAGTCGTAGGAAACGGCGATCCACAAGGTCGATTGAACCAGCGAGATGTGCGACGTGTAATGCTCATCGGCGGGCGTGCTGGCGGGATCGAGCATCGCGCTGCCGCTGGAGACGTCGCCTTTGAAATATTTCGGATAATTCGGGTAGTCCTGCATGATGCGCCGGACATCGGCAATCGTGCCGCCGGGGATGTGGATCACGCCGGAAAAATGGTGGATGCTGCCACCAGCGATATCGGTATTCTCCCGCGGCTGGACTATCGGCTTGCCGCTTGCGAATGCGCCGCCGTGTGAATCGCCGTCGATCCACATTTGCCCGGACTGAGCCCAGGGAGAGGCGACGTTTTTCTCAAACTGCGCGACGTAGTTCTCAAAAACCTGCAATGTCCGGGGCTCGAGGTGAAACGTCGGCAGAATGGAACCCTGCAGCGTGGCACAGAGCGCGAGGGCCGCGAGACAGGTCGCGGCGGGAAGAAACCTCATTCTTGTAACTATAGCGGGCGCGGTATGTTGGACTGATGAAGTTCAGTCACGGCTGGATGAGCGATACGCATCCGGACGCTTTGCGGGTTTATCTGGAAATTCACGGCCGGATGCCCGCGGAGCGGAAACTCGCGTGCGTTGCCGAGATGTACGATGCCATCACGGCGCTCCAGACTTCGGAGGTGCGGCGGCTGTATCCGTTGGCAAGCGATCGCGAAGTATTTCTGCGCGTGACAGCGCGCCGGCTTGGTCCGGAGCTGATGGAAAAGGTTTATGGCTGGCAACCCGATCGTTAGGGCTGTGGGCGAGTTGCTTTCCGTGCTGGACGAACTTGGGATCAGGTACTATGCGGGCGGTTCCGTCGCGAGCTCCATCCACGGGGTGCCGCGCTATACCAAGGACATCGATCTGGTCGCGGATCTGAAACCGGAGCAAACCGATCTGCTTGCTTCGAAACTCAATACGGGCTTCTACGCCGACGCAGCACAGATGCGGGAGGCGATTCGGTTCGGGCGTGCGTTCAACGCCATCCATTTCGCCACAGGCTTCAAGATCGATATCTTCCCGCTGGGGAAGGACGCCTTTCACGCGGGTGAACTGGCGCGATCCGAGAAACGAGTATGGGAAGTCGATCCCACCGGGAGTGTCGAACTGCAGGTTTCCAGCGCAGAGGACACGGTCCTCGAAAAGCTGGGTTGGTATAAACGCGGCGGCGAGGTCTCCGACCAGCAGTGGAGCGATGTGCTTGGAATTGCAACTACCCGGCAACTCGACCGGGAACACATGCGTAAATGGGCTCCCCGGCTCGGAGTTTCAGATCTGCTGGAGCGGTTATTCGGCGAGGCCGGCCAGATTCACTTGGCGTGAACCGGCGTCGTCAGCGCGGGCGCTGCTGTTCGACGGCGCTTAAGATTTGGGCGATGCGATCCAGCTTCCGATCGACGCGGGCAATTTCAGAGCGGATCAGGTCGCGCATGTCGTCGAACCGCCTGTTTGTCGAGGTGGCCAAGTCGGAGATGCGGGCGTTGTTGAAAAGCGATCCGGCAGCGATGGCGAAGAGGGTGATGGCGAGCGAGATTATGTTGGAATCGGTCATGTCTCCGAGTACAGTGCGCGCCGACCTTTGATTTTCTCACTTCCGAGCGAGGAATGCACGATAGTTGTCCATGAGAATTGCCCTTTACACGAAAACCGTTCTCACCATCATTGCGATCATGGTCACCGTGATTGCCGCTAACCAACTCTTCAACCCTCCCGTCGCGAGCGCTGAAGGGTCTTTTGCCGGAGTGCAATACACGAACGGCGACGGAACCACCGTGTCCAAGCTCCGACTGACGAAGCCTGGCCAACCTCTCGTGAGAGAAAAGTAGATTCACTTGGCGTGAATCAGCGATAGAAATTCGTCGCGCGTTTCCTTGTTTGTCCGGAAGGCTCCCAGCATGGCGCTGGTGACAGTCCCGGAGTGCTGTTTCTCCACGCCGCGCATCATCATACAGAAATGCTGCGCTTCGGCGATCACGCCGACGCCGATCGGATCGAGCAGGTCCTGAATGCATTGCGCGACCTCCTGGGTGAGCCGCTCCTGGATCTGCAGACGGCGCGCAAATGCGTCGATAATTCGCGGCAGTTTGCTGAGCCCGATAACCTTGTTGCGCGCGATGTAGGCCACGTGAACCTTGCCGAAAAAGGGCAGCATATGGTGCTCGCACATGCTGAAGAATTCGATGTCCTTCACGATCACCATCTCGTCGTATTTCACTTCGTAGATGGCGCCGTTGACGATTTTGCCTATATCCGCGCTGTAGCCGCTGGTGAGAAAGCGCAGCGCCTTTTCCACGCGCTCGGGAGTGCGCACCAGTCCCTGGCGCTTCGTATCCTCACCCAGCGCCTCAACCACTTCGGCGATCAGGGGCGCGATCGGGCGTTCCGGCGGTTTCGGGGAGATCACCTTAACTACTGCTCGTTTCTTGTTCATGTGCCCGGCTTTTCTTCGGCGCGCAAAACGGCCTTTTCGGCCTTTGCGCTAATTTCACAGATGTTCCGGTCCGTCTCCCGGATGCGAACCATTTCGAGGCACGGGCCGCCATTCGGGAAAACGTTCAGCCAGTTTTCCCGCAGACGGCGGTCCACTTCGAGCCCCAGATTCTCCGTGGTGGGCACCGTTGTCCGGAACGCCGGCACCTCTTCATTCAGATTCCGATACCGGAAGGGCGCGAGGAACTGCTGTTCCGCAAGAATGTCCAGCAGGGCCAGATCGACGACCAACCCTGTTACCGGATCAACGGTCCCGCGCACGGTCAACTCAACCTCATAATTATGCCCGTGACCATGGGGATTGTTGCACTTCCCGTACGTTTCGCGGTTTTCTTCATCGGTCAGCGCCGGAGAATGGAGCCGATGCGATGCGGCAAATCCATAACGTTTGCTCAGGCGTATGGTCATATTTCGCCTTGGTATTCTACCGATAATTCGCTGGTTTCGTAGACCTTCACGGCATAGAGCCTTGCGTGCCCGCCAATATGAGGCGCGACGCGATTCCAGATATCGATGGCGATATTCTCAAGGGTTGGCACCACCGTATCGAACGGTTCGACCTCCCGATTCAGCAGGCGGTGGTCGTAGACGTTGAGGACCTTGTCTTCAAGAATCTCCCGCAGCCGCTTCAAATCGAGGATCATGCCGGTCACCGGGTCGGGGTCGCCTTCGACCGCAACGTCGACCACATAATTATGCCCATGCCCCAGCGGATTGGCGGCCGGGCCGTACACACGCTCATTCTCGGCATCGGTCAGTTGCGCTGACCGGCAAATGTGCGATGCCGAGAATTCGACCCTCTTCGATATCACCATCGGCAGTCTGATTCAATAGAATTATAGGAAACCAGCTATGAAGGTCGATCGCATAATCGAGGCCGGCATTTTGGCGACGTTCGCCGCATTCGTCGGAGTGCTCTTTTTCTCGCTGCATGACAACGTGGTCAAGGCGGGCGACCGGGCGCCCGATTTCAGCATCCGGGCCGATAACGGCAAAATCATTACGGCCAAGGATTTCGGGGGCAAATTACTGTTGCTGAACTTCTGGGCAACGTGGTGCGGGCCCTGTATAAGCGAAGCGCCAGCCCTGAATAAACTGCAGCAAACGCTGGGGCCGGACGGCGTCGTCATACTCGGCGTCAGCGAAGATGAAGATCCAAAGGCGTACCAGAATTTCCTCGCGCGGTTTCAGATCTCCTACCTGACGGCGCGGCAGCCGAGCAAGGACATCCGCCTGAAATACGGCACCATTCAGATCCCCGAGACGTATTTGATAGACCGCAACGGTAAAGTCGTGGAAAAGGTCGTCTCGGACGCCGATTGGGCGTCGGCGCGAATGATCGAGCATGTCAAGTCTCTCCTCTGATCCTGCCTCCGAGGCCGTTGGGGGAAGCAGTTCGCTGCCGCCGTCGGCCAAACGGAAGATCGTCGATCTGGTGGGTCCGCGCGGTTATCTCGACAGGCCGGAAGACCTGTCGCTCTACGAATACGATGGCAGCGTCGACAAGGCGCGGCCTGAACTGGTTGTGTTTCCGAGGAGCACGGAAGAGGTTGCCGCGATCGTCAAAATCACTGCCCGGCACGGCGTTCCGATCGTCGGCCGCGGCGCCGGCACGGGTCTGAGCGGCGGCGCGATTCCGCGCGCGGGAGGGGTGGTTATCGGCTTCTCGCGGATGAATCGCATTCTCGAGATCGATATAGAAAACGAGCGGGCGGTTTTGCAGCCGGGCGTGGTGAATCTGGATATCACGCTGGCTGTGCAGGCGCTGGGGTATTTCTATGCACCCGACCCCTCCAGTCAGCGCGCTTGTACCATCGGCGGCAATGTGGCGGAGAATTCGGGCGGTCCGCACACGCTGGCGTATGGGGTGACCACCAACCATGTGCTGGGCCTCGAATTCGTCATGCCCGATGGCACCGTGCATACGACGGGAGGAAAAGAGCTGGATTCACCGGGCTATGACCTGACCGGCCTGCTGACGGGCTCCGAGGGAACGATGGTGCTGGCAACGAAGATCATCGTGCGTTTGATGCGGGCGCCGGAGAAGGTTAAGACGCTGCTGGCCGTCTACAATTCCGCGTCCGACGCCGCTGATACAGTGGCCGAGATTACGGCATGCGCGATCACGCCGGTTGCGGTCGAGATGCTCGATGGCGAGATGCTGCGAATGGTCGAGCTGGCGACGGGCGCGGGATACCCCCTGGATGCGGCGGCTGTGCTTTTGATCGAACTGGAAGGCCTGGTCGAAGCGGTGGAAGAACAGACCTCGCAGATTCGCGCTGTTTGCGATCGCTGCGGGGCACGGGAGTGTCGCGTTGCCAAGTCCGCCGAGGAGCGCGAGTTGCTTTGGAAGGGCCGCAAGAACGCGTTCGGAGCCGTGGGGCGGGTGAGCCCGTCCTATTACGTGCAGGATGGCGTGGTGCCGCGTACCCAAGTGGCTCCGACTCTGCGGTTCATTGCCCAAGTGGCGGAAAGGCACGGCCTTCAGATCAGCAATATCTTCCATGCTGGTGACGGCAACCTGCATCCGATTATTCTTTTCAACTCGCATTTGCCGGGCGAGTTGGAACGAGCGAAAGCGGCTGGTGAGGATATTCTGAGCTACTGCATCTCGGTCGGGGGTTCGATTACCGGCGAGCATGGCGTGGGGATGGAAAAAAACGAACTCATGGATCGTTTGTTTTCGCCCGATTCGCTGGATTACATCGGGCGCTTCAAAGCTTTGTTCGATCCCGAGCAGAGGTTGAATCCCGGTAAGGTTTTACCGACGGGGCGGGGATGTTTGGAGATTCGGCAAGCACCGCTTACCCGGCGGAACGCGATGTAAGGGCGCGACCCTTGAGATCGGATCGGGAGATCAGATCAGCGCGAATGGCGGAGTGTTGTGGACGCTGGCGGCGGCCCGATTGATGGAACTCTCCGCCAACTTCGTCAAATGGTGCGCGGCCGTTTTTTCCTCGCCCAGGATCTCCTCCAGCAGACTCGACACTTCATGCAATTCCAGTGTGCGCGCAAATCCGCACAGCGATTCGTACAGCGCGACCTCGTATTGCTCGATTTGGTTGCCTTGAAAAACCAGCGCGGCATCCAGCAGTGCCGAACGATCGAGGTGTCCGATCATCTTGTCGCACTCCTCGACAATGACACGAATGGGTTCGTTTTTCTCCGCCGCCGGACTCCTGTCGAGCCGCGTAAATATCTGCTCCAGATGGTAGACATGTCCTTTGGTTTCGACGAGATGAAGATCCAGAACTTGTCGTAGTTCCTGCAGGCTCGCAGCTCCCACCATTTTCGGTAAATGCTTCAGGAGCAGGTGTTCGCAATCCCATGCGTATTCCAGTCCGCGTTGGAAGAGATCCGACAGGTTGTCCAGTAGCATGCCCCGACTCCTTAAGGTTCTCTTTAGCACGTGACGGGCCAAATAATGAGGTCAGCGTTTCGACAAGTTACAGGATCGCGACGCCGTACTTTCGCAGCGCGGAATCTCCGGACAAAATCGGCATCTTCTCAGCTATGGCCTGCGCGATCAGCATGCGGTCGAACGGGTCGCGGTGCAGCGGGGGCAGGGTTTCCAACTCGGCCAGGTGTTCCGGGCGAATAGAGAGCGGCGTGAGGCGGTTCTTCTCCAGCTGTTTGAACACCGACGGAGCCGCTGGCGCCGGCAACGTCAGTTTGCCGAGTCCGCACTTGATCAGGATCTCCCAAACGCTCGCGATGCTGAAGTACAGATCGCTCGATTCGTCGGCATAGAGCGCGCGATGAGTGCGCGAAAGCCGGGGATCGTCCGTGATCGCCCACAGAAAAATGTGGGTATCGACCAGAATTTTCACCGCTCGAACTCAGACAGGATTTCGTCCGGCAAGGGCGCGTCGAAGTCGTCTGGAACCGTGAATATTCCTTTCGCGGTTCCGAGTTTTCGCCGCATGGGCGCATTCTCAACGGGCATAAGGCGCACCAGCCGTTTTCCAGCGCGCTTGATGATGACTTCCTCTCCTGCCATAGCCTGTTCCAAAAGGCGGGAGAGGTGCGTCTTTGCCTCGTGAACATTCACCTCAACTGACATGACTAAATAATAGACTAAGTCTTTTTATTAGTCAATCGCCCGGATGTCGAAGAGCTCACCAAGCCCATTCGCTCAAGGCGTTCGTCGAACCGTGGGTCCGATCGCAAACTGTCCCATTGCGGCCCCACCGCGAGATGAACTAAACCCGGGTCGTGGCTTTCAAGCAATACCGCGCCCAAGGCGACCTGCGAGAAGTCGGAGTTCGATGCAAATCACCGGCCCACCGGGGGGACTATGGTGTTTGAGGTGGACGCACAGGGGCACATTTTGATGACCGCCCGGGGGCGAAACGCGAAAGGCGAGGAGGTGGCGGAACGGCCAACGCGGTTCATCCCGGACGGCGGGGAGCATCCGGTTCCGGATTTTCCAGGCCTCAAGGCCGTTGCCACCCGCCCGGACCCGAACACGATCACCGGCGAGGCCAGAAGAGAAGACGGATCGGTGGTCGGCGGCGGCACTTATGTCGTGTCGGCGGATGGAGAGTCACTCACGGCGACCAATTTCGGCTGGGATTCGCAGCTGCGGCAATTCAAGCAGCTCACGGTGTGGGACCGGGTCGGTTAGTTCTCCGAGGGACGCTCGACCTTGTCGATGACAAGCGCTTCAATCGGCCCCTTTGTCGCTTCCAATCTCAGACCGAGCTGTTGCTGAACGGCCGCGAAGAGATCTGGCTTGGGGTGTTCGGGAGTTCCCTGCGGCAGCTGGCCGCCGAATTGGGTTTCGTCGGGCGTCCATTCCAGATCGAAATCGTATTTTCCCGAAAGCCCGGTTTGATCGACGACCGGCCGGTCGAGTACGGCGCGATTCATCATGGCGGCAAATTGCCCCATAGTCGCATTGCGGGCGGGCAGCACAATCCGCACTCCTGCAGGCTCCTCGGGATAAACCACATTGACAAGTTCCGGAAGCGCGTCGGGAGGCCCGGAGCTTTCTTTGAGCTTCGACCCGTTCTTCGCGACCGTCAGCGCATAGATCGGGAATTCCTTCGGTTCGCGATGGAAGCCGAGGCTGAACCTGTCGGCGAGCAGCTTGCGCATCATCTGCATTTGCTCATCCTGGGTGGGCCGGACTTCTCCCGGCGTTCCGGCGAGAATGTCGTAGCGGTCGGATTCGATCCACGCCGGCCCGCCCGAGATCGCCCGCGGCGTGAGGCTGTAGGCATAACCGACAAGTTCTTTCAGCGTGAAATTTTTGGCGAAAAGCTGATGGGCGCTCTGCATCCTGACAACCCGGCCGCGCGAATCGGGGGGTGCCGGTTTGATGGTCGCCACTTCGAATGAATCGAATGCGGGGCGGGCGGCTGGGGGCTGGGCGAATATTCCACTCGCGGTCACGATGAGAACGGCCACCGCGCGGGTTCCGGGCTTTGTTCCGGGCTTATGCGTTGATTGCGCCATGGGTATATTATCCGCTCACGCGCCGGGCATGGCGTCGAGTCCTACATTTTGCCGACATGATGGTGGCATAATGTAATCATATGAACACGACTAACGTGCAGATAGGAGAGTGGCTCGGCTTGCCGGCTCCGGCCACCGAGACGGATATGCTGCGCGCCGTCGAAGGCAGACTTACGCCGGCAGTCATCACGCGGCTGATTTCGCTCGGATTGCAGCGTGCGGAGATCGACGCGGCTATCATTCCGCTCAGAACGCTGCAGCATCGCCGCTCCAGGCGTGAGAAGTTGACGGTAGAGGAGTCGGACCGGGTATTGCGCGCGACCCGGGTGCTTGCGATCGCGGAAACCATCTATGGAAGCCGGCAGCGTGCCTTGGCCTGGCTCCGACGCCCTCATGCGCGGCTCGGTGGGCGCGCGCCGCTCTCGCTGCTCAACACCGACACCGGCAGCCGGATTGTGGAAGAACTGCTCGTGCAGATCGACGAAGGTATGTTCGTTTAAGAGTTGAAGAGATGGTCCTCTGGAGGATCAGCCGGCATCGCGACCTGAGTGGATCCGGGGGACTGAAGGCTCCTGGCCGCTGGCATCATGCCGGTCAGCCGATTGTTTATCTGGCGGGGAGCCCGGCGTCCGCGCTGCTCGAGGTTTGTGCTCATACCAGCGCTAACGATGTGCCGCCGGAGTTTACCCTGCTGAAAATTGAGGGACCGGCGGCAAAGATTCGTGCTGTCAAGGCGGAAGGCCTTGCTGCTGATTGGAAAACACGCATTGAGGTCACTCGCGACCTGGGGATGGAATGGATTCGGAAGAAGCAAGGCGTCCTGTTGCGGGTGCCGAGCGCCCTTGTGCCCGAAACCGCTAACTTTCTTTTCAATCCGATGCACGCCGACAGCGCGAGGTACGGTATCACGGGAGTATTCGAGTATCCGTTCGACGTTCGTCTCAAAATGTAGGAAGACCGGCGGCGAGACCGCGAGCGGTACAATCTACCTTTATGTTTCAAGGCTTGGAGCATACGGCGATCGCGTCGCCGAATCCGGAGAAACTCGCAAACTGGTATGTCGATCATCTCGGCTTTCATATCAATTTCTCGTATTCGGGAAATTTCTTTGTCAGAGGCCCGAGCGGAGGCGTGATCGAGATCATTCAGAGCGAGGGGTCGAGGCCGCCGCAGATCATGGCCAACAACAAGAATCCCGGCATCCGGCACCTCGCCATCGCCGTGGAAGATTTCGATGCCGCGTATGAACACCTCAAAGGCCTCAACGTCACTTTTCTGGGCGAGCCTTACAATCTCGGGACCAACCGCATGGTGTTTTTCAATGACGCCGACGGCAACCTAGTCCATCTGATCAAGCGCGCGCAGCCGCTTCCCTAACCATCCAATCGCGTGCTCAGACGCACCTTCAAGGCTTTTCACTATCGCGACTTCCGGCTTCTCTGGGTCGGAGCATTCACGTCCAGCACCGGCACGTGGATGCAGGAAATCGCGCAGAACTGGCTGGTTCTCGACATTACGAAATCGCCGTTTTTGCTGGGCCTGGATGCGTTTCTGGGCGACATACCGATCTTCCTGTTCTCGCTGGTAGGCGGCGTGATTGCCGACCGCATGGACCGGCGCAAACTACTGCTGATTTCGCAAGTGATCCAGATGGCCAGCGCACTGACACTGGCGCTTCTGATTGGCACGCACCGGATTCAGATCTGGGAAATCCTGCTCTCTTCGTTCGTCGTGGGGACGGCGCAGGCTTTCGGCGGACCTGCCTATTCCGCGCTTGTGCCCAGTCTGGTGGAAAAGGAGGATCTGCCGAACGCGATTGCGCTGAATTCGATTCAATTCAACCTGGCGCGCGTCGTCGGCCCGGTGCTGGGAGGATTGGCGCTGCAATACGCGGGATCGGCATGGTGCTTCGGTTTGAATTCTCTGTCTTTCGTGGCCGTTATCATTTCTCTGCTGCGCCTGCATATCAATTTCAAGCCGGCGCACACGGGCGATTCGATCCTGACCGGCATGAAGCAGGGGATCGGCTTTATCCGCAAGCAGGGCGCCATGGAGACGCTCGTGCTGATCGCGTTCTGCATGACCGCCCTGGCCATTCCCATGATCACGTTTCTGCCGGTCTTCGCGAAAAACGTGTTTCACAAGAATGAAATGACGTATTCGCTGTTTCTGGTGGCGTCAGGCTTAGGTTCCATCACGGGCGCGCTGACAGTAGCGACGCTCGGCAACATTCACAACAAAGGCCGGGTCGCGCTATCGATGCTGATGGCGTTGGGGGCATCTATTGCGGGCTTTTCCATGTCGCATTCGGTGGCGGCGAGCTGCGTGCTGCTCTTCATGTCCGGCGCGTTCATGATGTGCGCGTTCGCGATGATCGCATCGCTGGTGCAATTGATCACGCCCAACGACATGCGCGGGCGCGTGATGAGCGTGTACAACGTGGCGTTTCGAGGCGGAATGCCGTTCGGCAGCGTGACGACGGGATGGTTTGTACCGATTTTCACCGCGCCCACCGTCTTATCCGTCAACGGCCTTGTGTTGGTGACTCTGGGCGCGTATTTTCTATTTGTCCAGAGGCGTGTGGCTGCTCTGTAATAAATATATGCGGACGATTTCGACAATACTTCTGACGGCGTCACTGGCACTTCGATGCAGTGCAGCCGGGGACGATCTGGATAAGCTGCGCGACCGTCAGGATCGCTCCGGCCTCGATGCACGCGCCGCCGGGCTCCAAGCAGCGGCGGAGAAGACGCCGAACGATGCAGGGGGATGGTACAGGGCGGCGATCGGGTATATGTACGCCGCCGAGGTTGCCATGGAACTCCGGGACAAGAACGGCGCGGAAAAGGCAGCCGAGGCGGGCGCGGGTGACGCGGAAAAGGCGATCGCGCTGGATGGGAAGAACGCCGATTATTACCGTGTGCTGGGGACGTTGTGCGGACAGGTGATCCCGGCCAATCCGATCGCAGGCATTCTTTCGTACGGAAAGCGGGCGAAAGACTCGCTCGATAAAGCCATCGTACTGGACCCTAAATCGGCCAAGGCGTACGTGGCGCATGGCGTTGGGTATTACTATCTGCCAGCCAATTTCGGGGGAGGGGCCGAGAATGCCATCAAAGATTTCCAGCGGGCGATCGCACTCGATCCCAAGTCGGCGGACGCATATCTCTGGTTGGGAATCGCGCTGAAGAAACAGCAGAAGAATGCGCAGGCGCGGGAGGCGCTGACGAAATCGCTTCAGTTCGATCCGGACCGGGCATGGACCAAGGAACAGCTGCAGAAAACGCCCGCGCAGTGATCGGCGAAGCCTGTAGTCTCATTGAGAGCTTCGATCCCGGACCGGATGGCCTGGCACGGAAGAGCAGGGAACTGACTCTCGCTCTTCTGCGACAGACCAACGCCCCGTTTTCGCGCCATCAATTCGCGCCGGGGCATGTGACGTCAACTGCGCTGGTGTTTCATCCCGATGGTGGGAAGGTGCTGTTCATGTACCATCACCGGCTGCAACGTTGGCTGCTGCCGGGCGGGCACGTCGAAGAGTCGGATGCTTCGTTGGCTTTGACGGCCGCACGGGAGGCGCAGGAAGAAACGCTGGTGGAGATCGATGGGGGTTGGGCGGCGCGCCTGGCCGGAATGGACGTGCACGGAATTCCGGCGAAGCCGACGGAGCCGTTTCACCTGCACCACGATTTGATTTGGCGCTTTCGGGCGCTCACGGCGGAAATCGCGGTCACCGAGGAAGCGCCCTCCGTGCTTTGGGCGGAAGAAGCGGATTGGGACCGGCTGGAGGTTGCGGACAGCATTCGGAACAGCATTCGGCGGGTGTGGTAGCGCTGGCGATCTTGTCGCCGGTGGGTTTATCAAGTATGCCGGCGGCAAGACCGCCAGCGCTACATTAATTCAGCAGGCCGCCGTGTCCGAGGCAGGAAACCTCCCACGTCGAGACCCGGTAACGCGCCATCAGCGGAGGCAGCATCAGGTCGATCACATTGGGTTTGAGCGACCGGAAGCACCCAGGGGCGGACATGATCGGCGTCTCGTCCTTGTAACCGATCAAAAGCAGATTGCCGGGTTCGACAGGCGCGAGAAACCGTTCGATCGGGCAACCGATTTTGGCCATGGCCATCCCGACAACGTCGGCTGGTCCCGCCGGGGCGGTGGTCGAAGCCACTAAAATGACCGCGGGTTTCAACCGCAGCAGATGCTGAAGACCGCGCGACACGTGCTCGTCGTTTTCAAGAACGGCGATGGAGTTATGGTGGCGAACACCGAAACGTTCCAGCTTCTGCCGCATCACGGATTCAAACAGAGTGCGTGCGCGATCGCCGTTGCCGGGATCGCAATACAGCACGCCGACCGTGGCGCCCTCCACCGGCCGCGCCTGCATGATCGGCCCGCGCTCGCGCAGCATGTCGATTAATCCGTCGAAATCGGTTCTTGAAACGGCGAAAGGAGCGCTTTTAACCGTGGCGATTCTCTGACCGGCCATGGCGAAACTGAAGTTGATCGTGGTCGCAATCACCACGCTCGAGGTACAGTTCACCTGGCGCAGCAGTTCGTCGTCGACCAGCACGCAGCAGTCTTCAATCGCCACCAGGTTCGCGCGGCCGCCGGGCGCAAGCTGGATTTCATAGGACCCGCAGGCCATTTCACCCGCTACCGCGCAGACCGCTTCGTCTTCGGAGACCTCGCCTTCTTCGAGTTCGGTGACCCAGATCCGCTCCATGCCTTCCGATTGAAGAACGCGGACGTCTTCTTCGCGGAGGATGTGACCTTTCGCCATCAGTTTCTTGCCACCCGGCCTGAAGATGGCCGAGGAAAGAATGCGTCCCGCAGAATCCTGAATCTCTATCGTCTGCGCTCTCATATTGAACAGCCGCTCCCATGTCCGCCGTGCGTACCGCACGGTGTAATTTAATTAATTACAGGACTATGGTTATATAATATGCGCTAATTCTCACATTTATTTGAGAATAATTTCGTAAGAATTATACGTAGAGCCGGAATCAGACGGGCACAGGTTCCGCCTCCGAAGGCTTGGCCTCGGAAGTCTTGGCCTCCGCAGGCTGGAACTCCCGCTTGTATTTGCAGCCGCTGGCAGGGCACTGGAGGAATGCGCCGGCCTTCAAGTATTTTTCGACGAGATAAGAATTACCGCAGTCCGGGCACGCTTCCGGCACCGGCCGAGCCCAGGCCACAAACGCGCAATCCGGATATCGATTGCATCCGTAGAAGGTCTTGCCGCGTTTGGATCGGCGCTCGACAACCTCTCCGTCGGAACACTCGGGACACTTGACCCCGATGGTTTTCTGCTTGACGAATTTACACGCGGGGTAATTGCTGCAGGCTGTAAATTCCCCGAAACGGCCATACTTCTGAACCAGGTTGTTACCGCATTGGGGGCATTTCTCATCCAGCGGAACGTCGGCTTTCTTCTGGGCGCCGCCGATCTGCTTGGTGGTCTTGCAGTCCGGATAACCCGTGCACGCGTAGAACGTGCCGAAGCGGCCTTTCTTGAGAACCATCGGCCGGCCGCAGTTCTGGCAGTATTCTTCGTCGCCCTGTTCGCCGAGGCCTTCGCTGTCGATATCGGGCAGGTCGACGGTCAATTCGCGAGTGTATGTGCAGTCGGGATAGCCGGTGCAGGCGAGGAAGCTGCCATGCTTGCCCCACTTGATCACCAAGGGCTTGCCGCATTTGTCGCAGGTCAAGTCGGTTGGTTTTTCCATCCGCTTGATGTTGGTCATGTTCTCTTCGGCGTTGCCGAGATCCTTCATGAAGCGTTCGTAGAAATCGCCCATGGCCTCGCGCCAATCGAGCTTGCCGTCTTCGATTTCGTCGAGGTCCTGCTCCATGCGCGCCGTGTAACGCACGTCGAAGATGTCGTTGAAACTTTCAAGGAGCAGATCCGTTACCACCATGCCGAGCTCGGTGGGTTTGAATTTCCCGCCCTCTTTCGTGACGTACTCGCGTTCCTGGATCGTGGAAAGAATGGAAGCGTACGTTGAGGGCCGTCCAACGCCATCCGATTCCAGCTTCTTGACGAGAGTGGCTTCGGTGTAGCGCGGCGGCGGTTCGGTGAAGTGCTGCTCAGGTTTCAATGCCCGGAGTTTCAGCTCCGCGCCCTCTTCGACGGCCGGCAGCTTGTGCTTCAGCTCGTCGTCTTCCTCGTCCTTCGCGTCTTTGCCTTCTTCGTAAACTTTGAGGAAACCGTCGAATTTCTCAACCGAACCGGTCGCCCGGAAGATGTAATCGACGGCGCTGAGGCCTTTTACGTTGATGTCGATCGTGGTCTGATCGAATACCGCCGGATTCATCTGGGAGGCGATGAAGCGCATCCAGATCAGCCGATAGATCTTGAGCTGGTCTTCGGCCAGATATTGCGCCACGTCGTCCGGCGTGCGCATGGCCGAGCTGGGACGAACGGCTTCATGCGCGTCCTGTGCATCCTTTTTGGATTTGTAAACATTCGGCGCGGCCGGAATGTACTGGGGGCCGAACCTGGTTCCGATCAATTCGCGGGCTTCGGCGAGGGCGTCGTCCGAGATGCGCGTGGAATCGGTGCGCATGTAAGTAATGAGGCCGACCGAGCCTTCGCTGCCCAGTTCGATACCTTCATATAGTTGCTGCGCCAGCATCATGGTGCGCTTGACGCTGAATCGCAGCTTGCGGGACGACTCCTGCTGCAGCGTGGACGTGATGAAAGGGGCCACCGGATTCCGGCGCTTCTCTTTCGTACCGACGGACTTGACGATAAATTTCGAACCCTGAAGGTCGGCGACCAGCGCGTCCGCCGCGGCCTGATCGGCGATTTCCGGCTGATCTTCGCCCTTGCGGAACAGGCGGGCATCGAAGACGGGCTTTTTCTTCGCCTCCAGGTTGGCATCGAGCGTCCAATATTCCTGCTTGACGAAAGCCCGGATTTCGCGTTCGCGTTCCACGATCACGCGTACGGCAACGGTCTGAACGCGGCCGGCGGAGAGCCCCCGGCGAACCTTGTCCCAAAGCAGGGGTGAGATTTTGTAGCCTACCAGGCGGTCGAGCACGCGGCGCGCCTGCTGGGCATCTACCAGATTGATGTTGACCTGGCCGGGCTTTTCGAAAGCCTTGTCGATCGACTTCTTCGTGATCTCGTTGAACAGCACACGGAAGAATTTCGGGGCGTCCTCCGCCTTGCGTTTGTCGCCTTTCTTCCACTTCAGTTCTTCCTGAAGATGCCAGCAAATGGCTTCGCCTTCGCGGTCGGGATCGGCCGCCAGATAGATGGAATCCACGCTCTTCGCCGCATCCCGAAGCTCCTGCATGAGCTTCTTCTTGCCCTCGATCACCTCGTATTTCGGCTTGAACCCATTCTCGACGTCCACCGCGAGATCTTTTTTCGGAAGGTCCTTGATATGCCCGATCGACGCTTTCACGACGAACTGCTTGCCGAGGTACTTGTTGATTGTTTTCGCCTTCGTCGGTGACTCGACGATCACTAATGCTTTTGCCATATTTGTGCTAACTCAGAATAGACTACCGACAGCGTTCCTTTGAATCGCGCACAACGAACCCGCCGGTCTGTGCGCTCACCCGGCCGTCTCACCTTCGACTGTCGGGCTACCACACTTTAACAAAGTTCCTGCCGGGGAGTTGCTTTGCGAGGCCGAGGATCTCCAACTCGAACAGCGCGGCGATGATTTCCGACGGAGACGCGTCTTCGACCGAATCCACCAGCAGGTCAAGCTGCATTGCCTGATCGGCTTTCAGTGTAGCCAACACCCGGCGGGCCACCTGCTGATGCGGCTCATTCAAATGCGGTAGTTGAGATGCCGGATCGTTTCCGGAAGTTTCACCGGATGTTGTAAGCCCTTGATCCATAATCCTTTGGCGGCCTTCATCGATGAGCCGCCGCTGGGCTGTCTGGGGCAAGTCGACCACCACGTCGTTCCAGTCCTGGATCAGTTTGGCCCCTTGTTTGATGAGCAGATTCGGCCCCCAACTCATTTTGGACGTGATGTTTCCGGGAACGGCAAAAACCTCCCGTCCCTGGTCGATTGCGAGGCGGGCCGTGATGGCTGAACCGCTGTATTGGGCGCCTTCAATCACCAGGATTCCGCAGCTCAGCCCGCTGATGATACGGTTCCGGATGGGGAAGTTCTGAGGGAAAGCCGTTGCTTCCATGGGGAATTCGGAGACGATGAGACCCTTGGCCGCGATTTCCGCCGCCAGCTTCCGATTCTCGGAGGGATAAACGATATCGACCCCGCACCCGAGCACGGCAATAGTGGGCCCCTCGGCGGCCAGGGCGGCTTTGTGGGCCGTGGTATCGATTCCGCGGGCCATCCCGGAGACGATGGTGACCCCGGCGCGGGCCAGATCGCTCGAGAGCCTTTCGGCCGCGGCTACTCCGTAGGGGGTGGGATGGCGGGTACCTACAACGCCAATGCAGATTGAGGAGAGCAGCTCCGTGCGTCCGCGCGCAAATAGTACCGGCGGCGGGTCGAAGATCTTCCGAAGCGCTTCCGGATAGCTTGCGTTACTGAGAGGAATCAAAAACGCGCCGGCCTCGCGGATCTTCCGCTGCTGTCCGGCGGCATCGTCGAAACTGCAACCACCGGCTATGGATCGGGCGATCGCCCCAGTCAACCCGGCGGCTTCGAGTTCGCTCACCGAGGCGCGAAAGATCGCCTGGGGACTACGCAGGCGTTCGAGGAGTTGAACGATGCGCCGCGTGCCGAGCCCGGGAACCATGCGGAGCGCCAGCCAGCAGAGCTCTTCTTCTTCAGTCATTGCTTAAGATAGTTGTGATCCGCGGGGAGTTTTCTCAGCAATAATGAAGCGCGATGCCGATTACTTCGAAGGCGTGGAACCGGAGCTGATATTCGTCGCCAAACGTCTGCGCGATGCCATCAGCCTGGAGAGCGTGCTCACCGGGGCGGGGATCGACTATGCCGTCGAGCCGGATCATTATCAAGGCGGGATGATTTTCAAGTCGCTGCGGGTGGGCGCGTTTTTCTACGTGCGGCCGGAGCTGCGGGAGCGGGCGGTTGCAGTGATGCTCGAAAACGGCTACGTGCCGGTGGTTGAGTAGCCGCTATCCACCGGGTGGGTGGACGATCAGCAGCTACAGTTAAAACTCTGCGCGGGACAGATCGACGCTGAACAGGTCGGTAGAGAAGATATGGTTCTCCACGCTGGCCACGCTGTTTGTGCAGTGCACCTGGCCGCAGCGTGATACCGGATCGATCACCCACACCCATTTCACGCCGAAGGTCAGGTATTCGCGCACCTTATCGAGGGTCTCGACGGCTGTATCCTCCGGGGATAGAATCTCCACGCACAGATATGGAGGCTGGGTGACGATGCGAGGGCCGAAAGTGCCGTCCGGCCTCTCTGCCACAACGCAGACGTCGGGAACGCGGAAGCGATCCGGGCGGACCTGAACGCGTTGTTCGGGTACCGCGAAAAGACCGAGCCGGCGGCCGATGATCCGCAGCTCTTCGATCAAAAAACCCTGAATGCAGGCATGTTCCCAAGTTGGCACGGGGCGCTCGACAATTCTCCCTTCCACAAATTCAGCATCGTGTTCGAAGCTGGTGTGAAGATACTGCTCGGTGCTGGCAAGCTCCGCGACGGCCATCGGATTCATCTTCATGTTACCGTATGCGGACAGTAGTCGCACAGTAGCTTACAATAGGAGCGGAGGCTTATTTGTTCAACCTGGGTCCAGAGGAAATGGTCGCGATCTTCATCGTGGCGCTGCTTCTGTTCGGTCCCAAGGAATTGCCCAAAATCGGCAAGACCATTGGGAAGGCGATGACCGAATTCCGTCGCGCGCAAACCGAACTGAAGACGACGTTCAATCGCGAAATGCAAAACCTGGAGCGGGAAACCGGAATTAAGGAATTGACGGCTACGGCCTTTAATTCCAACAGCTACAACTACGACCAATCGTCTTACGACACTTCGTATTACGACGGGTCCTACAATTCCACCGTAACCACCACACCGGCAAACGGCGCATCCGCAACTCAGGGCGCCGAACCCACAGCAGCGCTGCAGATTGAAGCGGCGGCCGGCTCGATCGCGAGCGGCCACATGGACGATGGCGAAAGCGCCTGGGATCCTTATACGCTTCCCGATGCACACCCGGCCGATTCCGCGGCGCCTGCCGAACATCAAACCGCTGAAAAAACGGTTAGCGGCTAACGTAAACGATGGCATCCCCCGACGAACCCAAGGGAGTCGACACTCCCTCCGGCGAAACTGCGCACAATCCGCCCCACGATGAAAATCTCTCGTATGGCGAGGACTGGTCCACATCAGGCGTTTCTGCAACTGAGAACGCTGTAACCACTTCGGTCACTACCGCGCCGCCGCCTGCCGCCCCGGCTGGGTCGGGGAAACCACCCAAACCGCCCAAACCTCCCGACGACGAGGGGGACGAAGAGGAGGAGGGCATGGCGCGCATGAGCTTCCTCGAACATCTGGAGGAGCTCCGCAAGCGTCTTCTGCTCGCCATCGGCGGCGTCGGCGTGGCGTTTTTCGTGTGCCTGTTTTTCAGCGATGAGCTGTGGAACATCGTTGTCAGTCCGGCTACCGCCGCGCTGATTCACCTGAAAGTCAACCCGCCAACGCTCGCCCAGATCAGCCCGATGGACAGCTTCCGGATCATGTGGATGGAATTGCCGATCCTGGCAGCCGTATTCATTTCCTCGCCATGGATCATGTATCAGGTGTGGGCTTTCATCGCGCCCGGATTGTATAAGCGCGAACGCCGGTGGGCGGCTCCGTTCGTTATTTCGAGCGCCGGGCTTTTCATTATCGGCGGACTCTTTGCCTATTTTGTGGCTTTCCGCTACGGTCTGGAATTTCTTATGGGCCTGGCGATCGGTAAAGGCGTGACGCCGACCATCAGCATGTCGGAGTATTACGATTTGTTTGTCGACGTGATGCTGGGAGTCGGCATCATTTTCGAAATTCCGATCATTTTATTTCTGCTGACCCTGATCAAGGTGGCCAGCCCTTCATTTCTGGTCCGGCACAGCCGGTACGCGATCCTGATCATCGTCATTCTGGCCGCTGTCATCACGCCGACGGGCGATGTATTTAATCTCGCCTTGTTCGCGACCCCTATGATTATCCTGTTTTACATAGGGATCTTCGCCAGCTACATTCTGGTGCTGCACCGCGAGAAAAAACGGTTTCCGTGGGGTACATTCTACAAATGGCTGGGGATCGGAATAGTAGCCGCCGTGATAATCACAGTACTGATTGCGCGGTACTACGGGTACCATTTTGCGGCCCGATGGCCCATTTTTGTTCGATAATCCGCTAGTCTGGTGAGAGTTTAATTCACATGCACGGGGATGCGATGTATGGACCTCTATCGGATTATCCGGGAATTAGTGCAGGAGAGAGACCGGCTTCAGCGAATTATCGACTCTCTGGAAGAGATGAAGCCCGAAGGAAGGGCCTCCATCCGGCATGATGCGGGCAAGCGCCGTGGACGCAAATCGATGGACAGTGCGGGGCGGGAGGAGGTGTCCGACCGGATGAGGCGCTATTGGGCTCGGCGCAGAATGGAACAAGGCGCGGACGCCAAGGGTTCCGACGCCGGGAAGACCCAGTAATCCGAACCGCGTTCCGTGGCTGACTCCCGGCGCATCGTCTCGTGCGCATGGGGGGACAGCAGGGCCCGCCTGCTATTCTGTTGTTGGTTCGTGGGCGACTAGCTCAGTTGGGAGAGCACCGCGTTCGCAATGCGGGGGTCGGGGGTTCGAATCCCCCGTCGTCCACCAAATCCCTCTCCAGGCTCTACATTTCATCGATCCGACGCCGCCGCGATTAACCAAAGTAAATTTGAAAGCCCATTACGGCGTGGATTGAATCGCCCGCTCCTTTCCCTCTAGGATGGAGTTGTAAACCACCGGGCTTTGAGATCCGGAAAAAAGGGAGAAAACTGCCACATGCGGAATAACAGGACCAGATCGGCCACTGCCTTCGCGGTCGAATGCAACAGCACGGTCTGGGGTTCTTAAGAGAGTCACACTGCACGCCGGTTCCGCGGATTTCCGCGCTCATTCAGTAACCTGTTGAAATGAGCAATAGTCCGCGAATCGGGTTTGTTGGATTTGGTGAGGCGGGGTTCCATATTGGGGGTGGATTGCACGGCGCCGGCATCAGCGGCATCGCGGCATTTGACATCCATGCGGACACCCCGGGGTTGGGTGAAACCATCCGGCGGCGAGCCGCGGAAACTGGAACGCGGCTCGCCGGCTATAACGGCGAATTGACCGCTGGCGCCGACATCGTATTATCCACCGTCACTTCGGACCAGGCGCTTCTCGCCGCCCAACAGACGGCTCCAGGCTTAGGTCCAGGCCAACTCTACGCAGATTTGAATTCGGTGTCTCCGGCCCTGAAGCAGGCCATTGACCGGGTGATTTCCGCCACCGGCGCGAAATTTGTGGAAGTGGCCGTTATGGCTCCAGCACCTCCTTATGGACACAAAGTTCCCATGCTGGTCGGCGGAGCCGGCGCGGCGGAGTTTATCGAACGCATGACTCCGTTCGGCCTGCGGATGGAGTTCACGTCAGAGAAAGTAGGCGAGGCCGCGGCGACCAAGATGTGCCGCAGCATCGTGGTCAAGGGGATGGAGGCGTTGCT
>Ga0070733_10000589_pt1 | contig 28936 bp, 21 predicted proteins | sample Coa_R1_9_FD_66450 | JGI IMG/M metagenome (GOLD analysis project Ga0070733, IMG submission 66450) | Surface soil microbial communities from Centralia Pennsylvania, which are recovering from an underground coalmine fire - Coalmine... | ecosystem: Environmental > Terrestrial > Soil > Unclassified ...
AGGCGGCTGACTCAGGATTGGGCGGTGGCCTGCAACACCAAGCATCTCGACGATATGCTTGAGCTCTATACGCCCGACGCCATCGTGATGCGCTCGAATTGTCCCCCGGTGCGCGGCGCGGCGGCGGTGCGCGAATTTTTCTTTGGCGCGATTGACGCCGGCCTCGGTGAAGTGGAAGTAGAGCCGCTCCGGGTGGAAGTCGCCGGTGACATGGCCTATGAGACCGGCCGGTGCAAGGCTCTGGTTCCCGGTTCCACGGGCAAACGCCGGGAAGAGCGCGGCAAATATCTCTGGGTCTGCACCAAGCAGGCGAATGGCGAGTGGAGAATCACCGCCGACTGCTGGGCCAGCGATCTGACGCTTCCCGGCCTCGAGTCGGAAGTTCCCCCAATCCCTCCCAAGGCGAATCTCAGCCGGAAGAACTCTTAGTCAAGGGATCTGACCGGTGACTCCCAGCGAAGCCAGGTTGGCCTGCAGGTTCTCGAATGAATTCATCTCAACCGCGTGCATGCCGAACTTGGCGGCGCATTCCAGATTCAGAGCGCGGTCGTCGATGAAGCAGCACTGTTCCGGCGGAATCTGCGTGGCCTCGAGCGCCAGCCGGTAGATGTCACGTTCCGGTTTGCGCAGCCCGACGAAACAGGAGCTTACGAAGACGTCCATGATCTCAGTCAGGCCATAGCGCTCGATGCGATAAAGATTCAGTTCCCGCGATTCATTGTTGATCGTGCCCATGAAATACGCGCCACACGCGGCCAATTTCCGGGCGAAGTCGAGCACGTCGGGAATCGGCTGCGAGAGCGAAAACATGTAGTCGCGAAACGCCTCCCGGCTGAAGGGACGAGTCCGGTAGAACACGGTGCGGTCGAGATACTCATCGAGCGTTATCTTGCCGCGCTCGAACGAGGACACCACCATCTCGTGCCGGTCGTGAAATTCCTCCTCGTCCAGCCGAAAATGTTCGAGCGTCGCAGTGCGCTCGGTGCGGTCCCAGGCGTTGGTGAGCAGCACCCCGCCGACATCCCAGAAAATGGCGCGAATCGCAGACACGAAATTCCTCCGGTCAAAGGTACGGTCAGATGAACACAAGCAGTGTAGATGAATCAGCCGGGCAGAGGGATGCGCTGCGCGCAGAGATATATGTCGGGAGCTGAGAGTGATGGTCGGAAAAAGCAAAAGCCCCGGCCGTAGCCGGGGCTCCTTATAGCAGTGGTGAGCGCTTTCTAATTGGTGCGCGCCACCTGGTTTTCGCGGTAGCTCAAGTTGTCCACGTTGCGGAACATCGGCGTTCCGGGGGGAAGGTTTGTGGGCACCGAGAACAGCGAGTCGAAGTTGTACTGACGGTTCGGCGGGTTGTAAACCAGGCCGCAGCACTTGAACGGACCGGTGTTGTACATGCTCCAGTAGAGACTCACGATCGAGCCCTTGTAGTAGAGCGACGATGGATTACCGTTGCCGCCCAGACTGGTCGGAATGCCGCCCCAGTCTTCCAGGAAGCGCAGGAAGTTGTGCACGCCGCCGTCCATCCCGTAAGCGAATTCGGGGTTCTGGGCGACGTTGGTGAAGGCGATGTTCTTGCCGGCGGCGATGGCCACGCGATAGTACGTGGTGTTCGCCAGACGGTTCGGATAATACGCAGGATTGGACTGGCCGTTCGGCGTATTCACCGGATTGGCCAGACTGCCGGAGGTCGTGGAGGGGACGTTAGTCGAGGATAGAGTTCCGGCATCCTGCCAGTTGTTGGAGAGCATGGTCACCGTATCAGCGATGATGGAAGCCGCCGCGTGCGGGGTTTCAGCTCCGCCGGTCCACGTGGCGTCGTAGTTCGTGTTGTTCGGCGTGCAGGGCGAGAAGCTGCCGCCGACTGCGGCCGGGCAGTTTGAGTTGTAGTTGCCGTAGATATAGACCGGATTCTCCGAAGCCACGGTAAATCCGCCGCAGGCGGTCGGATTGGCCGGGGTCTGCGAGCAGTTGTTAAAGGTGTTTCCGGGTGGCTGGGTCGGCACGTTGCCAAGCGAACCATCCACCAGTTTGAGAACGTGACGCGCACCGGTTACACGGTCGGCGCGGCCCATGGTGTAGGTGGGGATCCGGATCGCGTAGGGATTCGACGGGGTATGGGTTCCGTCCGTCCATCCGGCAACGTTCGCGCCCCAGGCGTCTCCGACATATTTAACACCGTAGGTGTCGAGAACTCCGTTGCCGTTAACGTCTTCGGGTGAAACGCCGTTGTAGTTAACCGGTTCCAGCGTTCCATTCGGACTGAAAGGTGCACCGCCGGCATAGTTGACCGTGTCCTCCCAGCCATATTCGCCGGCATTGCTGCCCACCGGACAACCAGTGCAGACCGCGTTGGCTGTGGCGGTTGCGACCTGCTCGCCGCGGCGATCCGAGAAGTAGAGGATGTAGCCGTTCTGGGTTGTGTAGTTGACGTTCGGGCCGTTGGTGCCGATTCTGCCCAGCAGCCAGTTGCGCAGGTTGCCCACGTCAAGTTCCACTACGTTCATAATTCCATTCGAGGTTCCGGTCGGAATGCCGGAGCTGCCCGTATTGTTCGTACAGCTGGAACCGCCACAGCTAGTGGTGTAGGGGAACGTGCCGCTGCGAGTGTCGTTGTTCTCGCCTTCGCGGGCATCGTAGAGGTTGATCGGGTACCAGTTGTATTGGGTGTTGGTGCCGCCCAAGGCGTTGACTGAGGTCCCGGTGCCGCTGTTAACGGCGACATTGTTGCCGTCCGCGTCGCCGGCCGAAGTCACCTGGCCGTCGCCGTTACGGTCCGCGGTTTGCTGCAGGTAGAGAATTGCGTTCTTGTGATCGGACAGGAAGTTGCAACCCTGGAGGCTGAGGGCGTTCGAAGCCGGAGGGGTGCAGGCTGTGCCGGTGGCGGAAAGTCCAGGCTGAATCGGAACCGAGACTCCACGGGCAAAGCCGAGGCCGAGCCATTCCTTGGTCACGCCGTGCCAGAGCCCATCGCTCGTGTACTTCACTTCCACCGTCAGCCAGCCGCCCAGAATCGGCCACTCCTCACCGCCGTAGGCAGTTTGTGTAGCCGCGCCGCTGGTAATCGGAGAAGATCCCCAGTTAATCATCTCGTACGAGTAGGGGATCGAGAAGTTGGAATCGTTCTTGCACTGATTGAACGGGTTCGGGGAGATGGTGGTCGAGGGCTGCCCGCACCACGCTTCGCCGAAGTAATAGTAGTAAGACTGTCCGTTTACCTGAATGCCGCTGGCCGAAAAGGCGGTGGTGCCGAGGGCATTGAAGCCCGAGGGCGCCAGGCTGGAGAGATATACGTCCTGGGTGGCGTCGCCGTTCCAGTCGCTGAAGTGGTTCTGTGCCTGGGTATCGCTCAACAGGACGCGGATTTGCGCTTCATTAGCGAGTCGAGCCGCACCCAGCACCGAAGTCGGGGATTCGCCGGGGATTGGGCGGCGGATGATCTGGACTTGCGCGGAGGAACTGGCGCCATTCACGAAAGGCATGGTCAGATCCGAGGCGCCGGTGCTGTTGGTCCCGGGCTTGCCGGTCGCGGGATTGCCATTGCCGTCCACCAGCATGCTGTTATAGGTGCCCTGCGAGACACTCTTCCACGAAGCGGTGTTCTGCGCCGAGCCGTGACCGTTGATCACGCTGCCCAGGCTCGCGCCCAACGTTGTGGTGGCAATGTCCACACAGGTCGAGTTGGGATTGGCGCCAGCCACGTTGGCGATCTGCGTGGAGCAGCCGTTAGTGCCGGTCGGAATCATGACCGAGCCGCCATCGTCATTGCCGCTGGCGACCACGCCGTTATCCATCTGCTCGCGGATCACGTTGCCAAACGCGGAAAGCTTGTCGTTGAAGACCAGATTGGCGCCGTCGGCCACGCCGAGATAGAGGTCGCCATTAGTGTGCACGCGGCCGGCGAAGCCGAGGTTCGGGCTGCGTCCGAAGAACAGGTCGGAATCAGAGAACACGCCGAACTGAAACACCGGGATCAGCGCAACTTCAGCCGTGCGCGTCATGCTTACGGTTTCTCCCGTGGGCCGCTGGGCTTCGGCGTTCATCACGATCGGAATGATCTGCGCATACAGGCCCTGATCGGCTCCGGCTGAAATCGGACCCCAGACGGTGGTGGGCGTTCCTGTGCAGGGGTTCGCGCCGATCGCCGCGGGGATGGGCGCCAGATTGTAGACCGGATAAGTCACGGTCGGATCCCAGGTGGGATAGTTGTTGCTCAGGGCGCAAATCTGCGCCGAGCTGGGCGCCTGGGCGTTCTGGAAAAGGTTTGCCAGATCCGAACTCATCTTTTCCATCGCGCCTTCGGTGGCGTGATAGGTGTAGTTATGGTTCAGATCGTAGCCGCCGGCGCGCTGCTCGGTATTGACCATCATGAGCAGGCCGACGGCGAATCCCGACAGCAGGACTAGCAGCAGGAGGGAGGTGATCAGCGTGAAGCCTTGCGAATTTTTGTTCCGTCGCATTTCATTTCTCCTAATCTTCATCATCTCCATCTGTCGAGCTCACAATCTTTTTCGGGGGCCGGGCGGGGAGCGTGCCAGTGTTTCCTAGTAAGACGACCCCGTCACTGGATATTCCTGACCAAAGGTCAGGTTGCGGGGAGCGATCGAGGTCTGCAGATCGAGCCCCTGATATCCAGCCAGCTGATGCAACTGGCTGCGCATCGCCATGTGTGCGATGTTGACCTTGGTGATCATCGTGGGATTGGTGCCGGCGGGAAGCGTGGTCTGCATGGGGTAGTAAGTGCCGCCGCTATCCACGTCGTAAGTGAACTTCAGGTAGACCACATTCTCCGCCACCGGGACCGGCGTCTTGCCGTTCTGCACGCGCATCAGGCGCGGAGTGACGCCGTCCACCGGCGAAATATCGAGATAGTAGGTGATGACCAGCTGGCGTACCGCGCCGGTCAGGGTAAGTGCCGACAAGGAAGAGATGCTTCCCGTGCCCGCTGCCTGGTTGACGCGGCCGGGGTCGCCGGAGGCGAAAGTTACCGGGTAGCAGGGTTGTCCGCCGCAGGTCCCTACCGCTCCCACGCTGCTGACCACGGCCATGGCTGCCGGGCCGGAAGTAGTGCTGATCATCAGCATATCGCCGGGGAACAGGCCGACCGGATTGCCGCTGCTGCCGTTCAAAGGTTGCGGGGTGGCGGCTCCGGTCATGGTCAAAGACGACTGGCACGGCGTCGAAAGTGGCGACTGCTGGGTAAACGTCAGCACGGTTGCGCTGGTATAGGTGACGTTGTAGCAGTTCAGGGCCAGATTCGCGTCCGTGTAGCTGACCGTGATGATGTCGGTCTGCTGGCCGTTGACGGTGATTCCAAGGTTCGGTCCGGGAATGACCGAGTAAAGGTAATAAGCTCCGGCCAGACTCGGGTACGCGACGGAGGCGCCGTTGATGTAGTTACAGGTCGTGGTGCTGCAGGGATAGACGGCCGGTGTCGGAGTCATGGGGACGCCTCCGGTGGCTAAGCCGGTCTGCCCCGGGCTGCCGGCTCCGGCCATGCCGATGTCCCGCGCCAGAAGGTTCGACGCGGCGCGAAAATCAGACTGCAGTTCAGCGCGCTGCGAGGTGACGTTATTCATGCTTACCGACTGCTTGAACAGCAGCAACGTTGCACTGATGACGGTCAGACCGAGCGCCAGCGAGATCATCATTTCCAGCAGCGTGAAACCCCGGGTTGTATTTCCTGTGTGGCGCATATTCCTCTTAGTGGTAAGCCGAAACGTACTCGGTGAGCGTGTAAGTCTTGGGGGCCGGGTACTGGGGAACCGAATAGCTGATGGTGATGGTGACGTTGCGCAGAGCCGGTTCCAGATTGCCGCCGGAGTCAAACAGCGGAGTAATCGTGATCTGACGCTGATAGTTCGAGAGCGAAAGAATCACATCATCCGCGGTTCCCAGAATGCCGTCGGGGCCGGGTTCGTCCAGACACTGAACTCCGCCGTTGGGGCAAGTCGCGCCACTCGGCAGAGTACAGGCCGCGTCGTCGGCGGTTCCGAGAATGCCGTCGGGCCCCGCGCACAATACGGTCGTATATCCGTTCACAAAGATTCCGCCGTTCGAGACGTTGTTCACCTGCGCCCAACTCAGCTCAGAGTCGTTGCGCGCGGTGTAGACCGCCTCCAGAGCCTCGGACGCCAGTTGGCGGGCAACCATGTCCTGTTGGGCCGTCTGGTTGGCGGCCACCACCACGCAAAGCGCCCCCAGCACGGAGACCAGGCCGATGGTGAGGATCACGGTCGAGATCATCACTTCAATCAGGCTGAATCCGGCCTGGGCCGGGGACTTGCCGCGTTGCATTCTTTTAGCAATCGTCATTGCTGGCTCCAGGAATTACCGCCGTTGGTGTAGAGGCGCCATCCGCGAATGCGGCCGGTTGCGCCCCACAGGGTGATCGCACGCGCGCTGTAAAGGTCAGTGCCGCGGCCCATGTAAACCACGCCGTTGTTGATGTTGCCCGAGGCGTCGGTGGCCGTGCCGTCCGGATTGAAGCAGATGGAGGTGTAGCCCGGGTTGTAACCTTGATCGAAATCAATGGGAAACACCGCCGTGCCGAAGGCATCCGGCGTGGTGGGCGCGGTGGTATTCGAGGTGGGCACGCCCGGCTCAACCTGAAATGTCACGTCGGGTGGCAGCGTAGCGGTCAGCAACGTTGCCCCCGTCGCCGGCACCACGCAGCCGACGTTTCCGCCGGCAGGATTGGTCTGGGCCACGGTGATGGTTCCCGGGGCAGTGAAGGAAACCAGGTAGATGCGCATGTCATTCTGTGCTTGATCATGGGCGCGCCGGAGCGTTGTCAGGGTGGTGTTGTAGGCGTCGCTCACGTGCTGCGAATTCATCACCGGCACAAAAGACATGACAGCGATCACGCTGGCAGTGAGTCCGATGGCCATGGTGATCATCAGTTCCAGCAACGAAAATCCACGACTGTGGCGCATAAGCCTCATTTCGCAATCACTCCGGACCGCAGTTGTCTTGCGGCCCGATTCAAATCTCTTGACGCTCGACTCACCCGACAAACTTCCGGAATCCCTCATTTCTGCCCGGATGTCGCGCAAGTGTTTCTGTCACAATCGGTTGTCACAAGTCCGTCGCTTGAGGGAAACAGCGGGCGCGCGATCTGCATCGCGACCGGCGCATTGCGTCAGCCTTCATCGTAGGAACGGGGGAAACCCGCGTCAAAGCACGAGGGTCCAATAGCGGAACATTGGCCTTTTGTTATCTGCGAGGTTACTCAGGTCACAACTGAAAGCAGGGAAGTTAGGGGCGAAGGGGCGGCGGGACCATGACTCCGGTAACTTGTGAGCTAAACTGGCGTGCCGCTACCATGGGCGCACGATGACTCTCTCGGCGTTGCTCGTCTGCATGGATGAGGCCGCGGCGCAGGTCCTGGGCCGCGTACTGGAAGAACTAGGCGTCAAGGCCGAAGCCTGTCCGGATTTTGCACGGGCTTCGATCCGACTCGCTCAGGATCGCTTCGACGCCGTAATCGTGGACGGGGAATCGACCAGCGAAGTGCTTGGGCTGCTGAAGGAAACGCGCATGTCGCGCCTGAACGATGCCACGCTGGCGGTGGTCGTGGTTGCCGGACAGGAGAGTATCCGCGAACTGTTCTCGCTGGGCGTGAGTTTCGTCCTTTACAAGCCTGTGGTTTACGACCGCGCGCTGAGCAGTTTGCGCGCCGCACGCGCCGCCATGCGCAAAGAGAAACGCAAGAGTTCCCGGGCAGCGGTGCATACCCATGCGACCGTGGATTACGCCAATGTGGCGCAGGAAAAGGCCACGCTGGTCAATCTCGCGCAGGACGGCATGTCTGTGCTGTTTGGCAAGAAGTTTCCACCCCAGGGCAAGGTTTATTTTCACTTCCGCCTGCCGGGACAATCTGCTCCCGTGCGGCTGTCGGGCCAGGTGATGTGGCAGGACTGGAACGGCAAGGCTGGCGTACAGTTCGCAGATGTGCCGAAGGCATCGCGCAAGCTGCTCGACGAGTATCTGGCCGCCCATCTCCGCGCCGAGAGTTCGAACGAACCACTGCCGAGTGTGACGGTGGAAATCGAAGAACAGGTACAGCCGACGATGGCCTTCGTTTCCGAGCAGATTCATGGGCACGGCAGCGCAGCCGCTGCGGCTACGGCGCGCGAAGAGAAGCCCGAGTCGCAGTCCGGAACAGGATCGGATCCCGATAACCGCCGCAGCCAGACTCGCTATGCCTGCCGCGTCGGCGCCGAAGTGTACCGGACCGGATCAGGCGTACCGAACCACTGCTGCCTCACGGATTTGAGCGCGGGCGGGTGCTATCTGGAAGTGTCACTGCCGTTTCCTTCAGGTACGTCGGTGGAAATTGTAGTCCGCACCCAGAGCATGAAGTTGCCGCTCCGCGGCCTGGTGCAGGCTTCGCATCCCGGCTACGGGATGGGAGTTGCGTTTGAACTCAAGACCAAAGAGCAGCAGGACAACGTGAAGAAGCTCACCGCTTACGTCGCCACCACGCAAAAGTCCTGAACGATTGTTCTGGAATATCCTCACAGGTTTGCTAACGTACGTAAACATACGCATATTAGAATATGCATATAGATATACGTACGATGGTATATGCATACCTGGCGGTTATTTTATCGTGGTTTCTTCGGCAACTGCCTTCTTGAAGTAATCCAGCGACAGGCGCAAGCCGGTTTTCAGGTCAATCTTCGGGTCCCAGCCCAGCAGAGTGCGCGCTTTGGTGATGTCCGGCTGGCGTTGCTTGGGGTCGTCCTGGGGTAGAGGTTCGTAGCAGATCCGGCTGGAAGATCCGGTCACCTCGAGCACAAGTTTGGCGCACTCGAGAATGGTGAACTCGTTCGGGTTGCCGATGTTGACGGGCAGGTGCTCGTCTGACTTCGAGAGCCTCAGGAAGCCGTCAATTTCATCGCTCACATAGCAGAAGCTGCGGGTCTGGCTGCCATCGCCATAGACCGTGAGGTCATCGCCGCGCAGGGCCTGCTTCATGAAATTTGACACCACTCGGCCGTCGTTCAATTGCAGGCGGGGGCCGTACGTGTTGAAGATGCGGACGATGCGTGTATCCACGTTATGGTAGCGGCGATACGCCATGGTGACGGCTTCGGTGAAGCGCTTGGCTTCGTCATACACCGAGCGCGGGCCGATGGGATTGACGTGTCCCCAATAAGTTTCTTTCTGCGGATGTTCCAGCGGATCGCCGTAGCACTCGGAGGTGGACGAAACCAGATATTTCGCCCCGTACTTGCGGGCAACATCCAGGGCGTGGAACGTACCGAGCGATCCGACCTGCAAGGTAGCGATGCCGTGGACGGTGTAGTCGACGGGGCTCGCCGGGCTGGCGAAGTGGAAAACGTAGTCTACATGGCCCACGTCAAAGGGCTGGCAGATATCCTGCTCGACGAACTCAAAAGCCGGCTGGTTGCGAAGATGCTCGAGATTGCTGGTGCGGCCGGTGATGAGGTTATCCACGGCGACCACGCGCCAGCCTTCGGCCAGCAGGGCGTCGCAGAGGTGAGAGCCGAGAAAGCCCGCTCCCCCGGTGACCAGAGCGCGTTTTTGTGAACTCATGCTTTCGTTTTTCCGTTACCCAGGCCGTTCTTCAGGGCGGCAGCGGGGACGCCATCAGGATGGGAAGCCGCGCGGCCCACGCTGTAATAGGTGAAGCCCTCGGCTGCCATCACTTCCGGATCGTAGAGATTACGTCCGTCAATCACGATCGGATATTTCAGTTCGCGCCGCAGACGGCCCAGATCGAGGCTGGCGAACTCTTCCCACTCGGTCAGGATCAGCAGGGCGTCGGCCCCCTGCGCCGCCTCATAGGCTGAGTTGGCGAACTTGAGATTGGAGCTGATTACTTCCTGGGTGCGATCCATCGCGGCCGGATCGTAGGCCGTGATCTTGCTGCCTTCCTGCAGCAGAGCCTGTACCAGGAACAGTGCTGGCGATTCGCGAATGTCGTCGGTTCCGCCCTTGAAGGCGAGGCCGAGCACACCCAGATTTTTTCCCCGCAGCGTCCAGAGCGCGCTGCGCACTTTCCGCAGGAAGCGCTGGCGCTGATCTTCGTTGATGCGCATCACTTCGTCGAGCAGGCGGAAATCGTAGCCCGACTCGCGCGCCACCGCGCGAAAAGCCATAACGTCCTTGGGGAAGCACGAGCCCCCGTAGCCGATACCGGGATTCAGGAAGCGCGGGCCGATGCGCGTATCCGTTCCGACGCCGTGTACCACCTGATTGACATCCGCGCCCACGGATTCGCATACCGACGCCACCGCATTGATGAACGATATCTTCATGGCCAGGAACGCGTTCGACGCATGCTTGATGAGTTCCGCGCTCTTGGTGCTGGTGACGATAATTGGCGCCGGAATCGAAGTGCGGTCGGGCTGCGGAATGGCATCGGGACGGCGGTAGTAGCTGCCGTCGGTCAGCGGCTCATAAATCTTACGCAGCACTTCAGCCGCGCGTTCGGTGTCACAGCCAATCACGATGCGATCGGGATAGAGAAAATCGGTGACTGCCGTGCCCTCGCGCAGGAACTCGGGGTTGGATGCGACATCGAACATCTCCGGATCGGTGCCATTGCGCAGAATGATCTTGCGCACCCATTCGCTGGTATAGACCGGGACGGTGCTCTTCTCCACAACCACTTTGTAGCCGTTGATGCCGCCGGAAATCTCGCGCGCCACCGATTCGACGTAAGAAAGGTCGGCTTCGCCGCTTTCGGTCGGAGGCGTGCCCACGGCTACGAAAATCGCCGAGCTTAGGTCGACCGCTTCGTGCAGGTTGTCAGAAAAGGTCAGGCGCTGGCCGCGATGACGGTTGAGCAGTTCGGGCAGGAAATTTTCGTGAATCGGTACCTGGCCGTTCTTGAGCGCCGCCAGTTTCCGCTGGTCGTTATCCACTACGATGACGTCGTGACCCAGATCGGCAAAGCAAGCGCCGGCCACCAGGCCCACATATCCAGAACCTACGACAGCGATCCGCATGATTCAGACTCCGCGATGAAATGTGTTGAAACCTGCTCTAGAGCGACGGTTACGCCTGAGCCGATAAAGGGGGGACGATCGTAAACGGCTGAAATAGCACCTCTGGAATCGTTATATAGAGTTTAGCAATAAAAGCCTAACACCGAGAGTGCAGAAAATGCTCTACCACTATCGTCCTATTACCGAGGTTATCGCCGTTTTGGGACGTTTCTGGTGAGGGGCTTGATGGTGCGCCGGGCAGCGGAATCGGCGATCAGTTGGGTAAGACGGCGGGCCCGCGTTTCTTCCTTCTTGGCGCTTACGACCCAGAAAGTGGCGGTCGCTCCCGGGAAGAATTTCGGTTTCATCCCTCGAATCGTACCGGCGCGTTCCGGCTATTGACAACCGCGGGCTTGGCGGTGGACACTCCGCTCACAGTCTCCGTTTTTGTAGCGTCCGTCCTCAATATGTCGCAGCCATCGAAGTCGGGATCGGAATCCTCGGCTCCAAATGCGGGCGCATTTCGTCCTCAACTTGATGACTTCCGGTTCGAAGCTGATTTTGTCGAACTGGCGGAGCGCTTCAGCGCGCTGAGCGGGGGCGGATTCTCACCGGAAATCTCGGCCGATCTGGCGCTGGAAGTGGTGCTCAACGAAATTGTGGAACGGGCGTGCGGCGCCACCGGCGCCACCGGAGCGGCCATTGTGCTCTGGCGCGACGGTGAGATGGTGTGCCGCGCCAGCAGCGGACACACTGCGCCAGAACTCGGCGCACGGCTGGATTCGACCACCGGACTTTCCGGGGAGTGCGTGCGCAGCTTGCGGACGCAGCGCTGCGACGACGTGCTGTCCGATCGCCGCGCCGACATTGAGGCCTCGTATCGCCTGGGCGTGCGGTCGGTCGTGGTCATGCCGCTGCTGCAAGGGCAGAAGTTGCTGGGCCTGCTCGAATTGTTGTCGTCGCGCCCGGGAGCGTTTTCCGAGCATGATGAACTGGTAATGGAAGCACTGGCCAGCCGCACTCTTTCGAGTCTGGATCGAGCTTCCCGGCCGTTGCCGCCGCCACCGGCACCGCCCGGAAAAGGGGATACGAGTGACGCCGACAGGGCAAGCTTTCCGTCCCTAGACAAGTACGCTGAGACTGCGCCGGCGCGACGCCGCTTTGACTGGACGACATGGGTGCTGGGGGGCGGGGTGGTAGTCAGCGCTCTGCTGCTCGGAATCGTGGTGGCGCAGCATTTTCTTCTGCGCCCGCGGGGCCCGCAATATCACGTTACCGCGAACTCTGATTCGACTGCTGCGCCGAACCAACGACCCGCAACCGGAGATGCGCTACTTCCGACCAGCAAACCGGATGACTCGCACCAGACTTCCTCGCCGCTTACTACTTCACCGACTCCGGCAAGTGCGGTAAGCGCCGTTCCTCCCGGCGGACTGCTGGTGTCGCAAGATGGCAAAGAGATCTTCCGAATGAACCCGCGCACGCCGGACAATGGCTCCGGCCAGGGCGGCTCCGCGAGTAGTGCCAAAAAGACGGTCCCCTCGGCCGCTGCGGACGATGGGTTGCTGGAACGGGTTGAACCGGACTATCCGCAGTCAGCGAGGCTGGCGGGAATCCAGGGTGCGGTGGTGCTCGTGGTGCAGATACGTCCGGATGGCCGGGTGGAGAGAGCTGAGGTTCAGACGGGTCCGACGGAACTCGCCGCGGCCGCAGTCACGGCGGTCAAACAGTGGCGCTTCAAGCCCCATCTGGTGGCGGGACGCGCCGCCTCGATGACCACCACCGTGACCCTGAACTTCCGGCTCCCGCCGGCTTAGCTTTGGTTCTTATCAGGAATGCACGTATCCGCCGGTGCTTTGAGGCTTAATTCGCGAGTTTGCGGGCCGGAAGCGAAACCCCGAGTGGAGACTTGGGCGCGGCCGGTTTGGCGGACGCAGCATGGGTGCGCCGGTTGCCGGACGACCCACCGCCGCTGCGCGCTCCACCGTTGCCCAGGGCATAGAGCACGACTTCCACGCGGCTGGAAACTCCAAGCTTGTCGAAGATGCGGAACAGATAGTTCTTCACCGTGTGTTCGGTGAGCTTGAGCCGCTGCGCGATCTCGCGATTGGTGAGACCTTCCGCGACACAGCGCACCACATCGGTTTCGCGCGCTGAAAGTAGAGATGCGCCGTTGGCCTGGAAACTAGTGAAAGCCGGCCGGGCGAGAGCTTCCAGCACAAAATGCAATTCGCTGCTGCTGGCCCAGACCTGCCCCTGATGCACGCACTGGATGCACTTGCTCAGCAGGCGGAAAGGCTCGGTGCGGCAAAACACGCCTTGCGCGCCCGCGCGGAAGGCCTCCACCACGGCGGAGCGCTCGGAAGCGTCAAGCAGCACAATGACGCGCGTGGAAGGCGACTGGGACCGAATCTCGCGGACCAGATCGAAGGGATGGCCGGAGTCGCCAAACTTGGCGCTGACCACGGCCACGTGAGGCTTTTCGCGCTTGAGAAGCTGCAGGAGAAGCGGGGCGCTTGGCGCCGACTCGATCATCTGGAACTGCGCGTCCCGGGCCAGGGCTCCGACCAGCAGTTGCGTGCTCATCGAGGTGCTGTCCGCCGCCAAAACGCGAAGCCGTTCCGGGTTCGGCACAGGATTGGAATGAGCCATATTCGGTTGCGACTGCCGGACAAGGATGCCGGGTCAGAAACTCGACTCTGAGGCTAGGGGAATTTCGACTCCGGGTAAATAGCACTAGCGGGCGAGGCACGTCACGGTAGTACCCAGCCCCCTGAGTACTGAAGTTTGCTGCTGTAACACGCCAGAAAATGCAACGGTAGTGGGATTGACATTCCCCCGCCCCAACCTTATAGTCCGCTTAAGTTGTGAGAAGGCGTAGTTAATCCGTTCGACCATCCCCCCAAAGCTGCATACGCTCGACACTCGCTGAGGAGTCTCCGGTTGGCCAAATCTGAAACTGCTTCGCAATGTGTGACTTCCAAGTCCTTCTGCCGCATGGTCAGGTTCCGCGCCCGCTCTTCAGCGCGATGGATCGCGGTAGCCGTGCTGGCGACGGTTTCTGGCAGAGTGCTCCTGGCGCAGACGGCTTCGATGGCACCGGATTCTGCTTCCGTTCAGGCCATCCAATCCGGCAACGCGCCAGCTGCGAATCCGCACGTGCTCAGGCAGAGCCTAGTCAGTAAGGAATTGCATCACGATATTTCACCGGCGTTGCGCACGCTGAAGCCGGTTGTTAAGCCGACCGTGCACGTGGCCGCGGGGAACGAAGAAGGAGCCGAGAATCGAGAGACGCACGCCAGCAAGCCTGCTGCTGCGATTCACGCCGCCGATCCGGTCGCACAGACTTCAGCCGCCATAGCTTCCGCGGCGACTGCAGGTCTGAATTTTGACGGCGTAACCGCACCCGCTGGACGTGTGGTGCCGGACACAAACGGAGCGGTAGGCTCCACGCAATATTTCCAATGGGTCAATACCAGTTTTGAGATCTTCAACAAGAGCACCGGCGCTTCGATCTACGGACCCTTTGACGCCAGCACACTCTGGACCGGATTTTCTCCCTGCAACACCACTGACGATGATGACGTGGTCGTCGAATACGACCGCATGGCCAACGTCTGGGTGCTCGAACAGCACGTGGCCCCGGCTTCGGGATCGAACTATCAATGCATCGCGGTCTCGAAGACATCAGATGCGACCGGCAGCTATTACCGATACGTGTTCTCGCTACCCTCGAATTTTCCGGATTATCCCAAGATTTCCGTCTGGCCCGACGCCTACTACCTCACCATGAACGAGGAGACGGAAGGCACTTATAAAGGCTTGGGAGCGTACGTGTGCGCGCTTGATCGCGCCAACATGCTGCTGGGAAATCCCGCCACGTCGCAGTGTTTTCAGTTGAGTTCTTCCTACCAGAGTCTGTTGCCGGCCGATTTGAACGGCAGCATTCTGCCGCCCGCCGGCTCGCCGAATTATCTGATCAACCTCGCGGTGAATTCACTGAACCTATGGCAGTTTCATGTGGACTGGGTGACTCCGGCGAACAGCACCCTCACCGGGCCGCTGAATATTCCGGTGGCCTCCTATGGACTGGCCTGCAAGGCTTCTTCGTTGTGCGCTCCGCAAGCCGGGACCACGCAGCTGGTGGACGGCCTGGGCGGCTATCCGATGTTCCGGCTGATTTATCGTCATTTCGCCGACGGACACGAATCGCTGGTGGCCACGCACTCAGTGAATACGCCGGCGGCGGTGCGCTGGTACGAGATTCAGAGTCCGGGTAGCAATCCCTACATTTTCCAGCAGGGAACTTTCGCGCCCGACTCCAATTACCGCTGGCTGGGCTCGATCGGCATGGATCAGATGGGCGACATCGCGGTCGGCTACAGCGTTTCGAGCGCCAGTATGAATCCGGCGATCCGTTACACCGGACGCCTGCAGAGTGATCCGCTGAACACGATGGAGGCCGAGACCAGCGTGATCGAAGGCACGGGCTCGGAAGTCGGCAGCAACCGCTGGGGCGATTACAGTTCGATGAGTCTGGATCCGGTGGACGATTGCACCTTCTGGTACACCAACGAATACTTTCCGACCAGCGGCGACTTCAACTGGCACACCCGCGTTGCTTCATTCTCCTATCCTTCGTGCACCAGCAATCCGCCAGTGACGCTGGCGCCGTTCGGACTCTACTTCGGTTCCGAGGCGATCGGTTCGAGTACGACGGCGCAGACCGTAATCCTGACCAATCAACAGACTGTCCCGCTGCACATCAGCGAAGTCACACCCAGCGGGCCGTATACAGAGACAGACAATTGCGTGAGCGGCAGTCCGATCGCGGCTGGGGGCACGTGCACGATCAACATCGTGTTTACTCCGACCGCTTCCGGAACGCAGACTGGACAGGTAGTGATTTCTGATGACGCGCCGAACGCTACGCAAGTGGTCAACCTGACCGGTATCGGCTCGGCGCCATCGGTCACACTCGCGCCTACGAGTCTGAAATTCAATACGCTGACCGGATCTTCGAGCTTAGCGCAGGCGGTCAAGCTGACCAACAGCGGCATCGGAGCCTTGACCATCAGCTCCATTACAACCAGCGGTGACTATAGCGAAACCGATAACTGCGTTTCCTCCAGTCCGCTGGCAGGCGGGGCGTCGTGCACCATCAACGTCACGTTTGCGCCGACAGCTACGGGCTCGCTGAACGGGGTGTTGACGGTTTATGACAACGGCATCAACGGCGCACCGCATCGCGTCCCGCTGACCGGCAGCGGTCTGGTGACCGTTGGCGTGTCTCCATCAACCCTGGCGTTCCCGTCCACCACCGTCGGCAACACCAGCAGCGCTCAGACAGTGACCGTGACGAACAATGCAAGCGCCGCACAAAATATCGGCTGGAGCGTTGGCGGAGACTTTGCCGCCGTGGCCAGCGGTACGGCGCCCTGCGGCAGTGTGCTGGCGGCGGCTGCGTCGTGCACGTTGAGCGTGACGTTTAGTCCCACCACGAACGGCACTGGCGGCACGGTGCGCGGGGCCTTGGCCGTCAGCGACACTTCGGGCAGCGTTCTCTTCAATCCGCAGTCGGTGACTTTGAGCGGGCTCGCGACCGGCGGCCCTGCAACCAATCCATTGGCGTTCTCGCCGACTTCGCTCAATTTCGGCAACGTCGCGATCGGAGAAACATACACAGGTAATGCGGTGATCCAGAATTCAACCGCGGGCTCGCTCACCCTGTCGAGCGTGACCGGGTCGGGCGACTTCAGCGTCGGGCCTTCGGCAAGTGCGCCTTGCGTTGCTGGCCTGGTGCTCAAATCCAAGGCCAAGTGCGGCATTAAAGTTTCGCTGACCCCGACCGGCGGCGGATCGGTGCAGGGATCGATCACCTTTGTGGACAACGCCAGTTCCGGCGCCAAGGTGCAGACCTATAACCTGGCCTCCGTCGCCCATTGGCCGATTACGCTGACCCCGGCAACCTTGACCTTTCCGGCGACGGCGCTCGGAGCCACCAGTTCACCGTTGCAAGTGACGGTCACCAACTACAGCACATTGTCAGTCACTCTGTACAACTTCCTGGCTAGCGGCGACTACGCCGCCGTGGCCCTTGGAACGAATCAATGTTCGCCTGCGACCGTACTCAGTCCGGGGGCCAGCTGCACGTTCGGAATCACGTTTACTCCTACGGTCTCGGGCACGATTGCCGGTGCAGCGACATTGGTGCATAGTGCGCCATATGGCCCACAAGTGCTACCTCTCAGCGGCACGGGACAATGACAGGAAACTCGATGGATATCCTTGCGAAACAATCGGTTACAGCTAGTTTGTGAAAATATGGTTGAACCCGATAGAGTCTTTCTTCTCCCCCACCTTTGTCCTCTTGCAGTATTTTGCACACGTATCTAGAATCGGTATCAAGATCAAGACGGGGAGCTGATTTCCCCAAAGCCATTTCGTTGCAGTAAGTCCCCCCCCAGAGACTAGCGAGCCGATGTACAGGTCAGCGTGGCGGCTGATACACGCGCAGTGTGTGTGAGCTTCGTGTCTCCTGCGAGGTTCGCCGGTAGGGCAGAGTTCAGATGGGGTCACGAAATGTGACTCAGAGGGCGAAGCTATGAGTAGCGGACCAGCGGTTCGGGCGTGTCTGGAACGGCCGATCGGGACGGCAGTAGCGGAGCAGGCGCAGTGGTATGCGCTGCGCACCCGCTCCCGTCACGAAAAGATGGTGGTCGAACAACTCGAGCAGCAGGGCATCGAGAATTTTCTGCCCCTGGTGAAGCGGGAACGGCAATGGAGCGACCGGGTGAAAGAAGTTGCACTCCCGCTGTTTTCCGGTTACGCGTTTGTGCGCATGGTGATCGCGTCCGCAGATCGTCTGCGCGTCCTGCAGACGCACGGTGTTGCCGGACTGGTGGGCATCCGGGGCATGGGCCTGCCCATTCCCGAGGTGCAGATCGAGAGCCTGAAGAGCATTCTCGTGAATCAAGTTCCCTTCGCAGAGCGCCCGTTTCTGCAGATTGGACAGCGGGTGCGAATCAAGGGCGGGTCGCTCGACGGAATCGAAGGCCTGCTCACCGGTTACAAGGGCGATCGGTCGCTGGTCATATCGGTCGAGCCGATTCAGCGCTCGCTCTCAATCTGCGTGGAAGGCTACCGGGTCGAGCCGGTCTAAATTTAGCCAGTCCAGAAAAATCTCGGCATCCGGCGAAGACCGGAATCCAGAGTTCCCCATAACCTTCGAACCTCCCCGTTTTCCTGGTGTTCCCCTTCCAATCCAATCCAATCTAACCAATCCAAGCCCGAGCACAAGTCTTCACCCTCAGATGCAAGTGGGTGAGAGCCTTCCCGAATCAGGGCAACTGTGGGGTGTTTTTCTTATGAGCGAAAGTGAAGTGAAAGCCAAGAGCAACGGACACGAAACCCTGGTGACTCACGACTGGCCGTCGGCTTCGCGCCCGGCTCCATCCGGACTCGAGCCGGTGCGGGTGAACCTGTCGCTGCGCAGTTTCCGCAACGAAGCGGAAATTCAGGCGATCAATTATGCTTTGGGACAGACGGGATGGAACCGCAAGCGCGCGGCGAAGCTTTTGAGCATCAGCTACCGCAGCCTGCTTTATAAGATCCGGCGGCATAACATTACGCCGACCGCCGAACAGGGCTGAGGTTTCGAGCGCCCGCCGCAGTTTCCAGGTTTTTTCCGCTTCAGCAAGGCCAGCCAAAGGACGGAAACGAAATCATGTTTTTGGAATTTTATGGATTGCGGGAACAGCCGTTCGGGGTCACGCCCGATCCGCGGTTCCTATACTTGAGCCCCGCGCACCGCGAGGCCCTGGCGTCGCTCTACTACGGCATCGAAGCCGGGCGCGGCTTTCTGGCGCTCATCGCCAAGCCGGGCATGGGCAAGACGACCCTGCTGTTCCAGTTGCTCGAGAAGTTCCGCGGCAACGCGCGCACGGCGTTCATTTTCCAGACCCAGTGCAGCTCGCGCGAGTTCATGCGCTTTCTGCTCGCCGAACTCGGCTTTGAGAGCCACGAGCAGGATTTCGTGAAGATGCACGACGAGTTCAACCGCCTGCTTCTGCAGGAGGCGCGGGCGGGTCGGCGCTTCATCATTGTCGTGGACGAGGCGCAGAATCTGGAGCCGTCGGTGCTTGAGACCGTGCGTCTGCTGTCGGACTTCGAAACCCCGCGCGCCAAGCTGCTGCAGATCATCCTGGCGGGACAGCCGGAACTGGCCGACAAGCTTTCCAGCGCGAAGCTGGCGCAACTCCGCCAGCGCATCTCGCTGCTCAACGGCCTCAAGCCGCTCTCCATCGAAGAAAGCAGCCATTACATTCAGCATCGCCTGCGCATCGCCGGCTATAACGGACCGCAAATGTTCGCCCCGGCCGCCATCCATGCCATCGCGCAATTCACCGAAGGCATTCCGCGCAGCATTAACAACTTTTGCTTTGCCGCTCTGTCGCTTGGCTGCGCCCTGCGCCAGCGCGTGATCGGGCTCTCGATCGTCGAGGAAGTGATTGCCGATCTCGACATCACCAAGCACGCCTCGGAAGTGGCGCCGCTGCCCATGCTCGACCGCGAAGCCCTGCGCATCGCAGCCGCGCGCGAAGTCGCGGTCCCGCACGAGACCCAGCCCATCGCCCGCAGCCAGGGCACGGAAACGCTCACTCCCGCCGAAGCCCGCGCCTACATGCGCCAGCTGGCGCTGCAGATGAAGGACTGGAAGCGGAACTAGGAGTCACGGAATTTAGGCCCTCGGATTTGTTCCGCGCCGCTTCCCTGAACACGAACCCGATTCAGAATCACATCGATCACGAGAGGAAAGACCCTTGGACTTTGCATGGAGCGACGAACAGCTTGACTTCCGCAAGGAGGTCATCCGTTTCGCCAAACAGGAACTCAACTACGACATGATCGAGCACGATCATAACGAGGAGTTCTCCCGCGAAGGCTGGAACCAGTGCGCGAAGTTCGGAATTCACGGCCTGCCGGTGCCGGTTGAATACGGCGGCGGCGGAGCCGACACGCTGACCACGGTCTGCGGCCTCGAAGCCCTCGGCTATGGCTGCCGCGATAACGGCCTCATCTTTTCGATCAACGCGCACATGTGGAGTTCGGAGATCCCGATCGTTTCGTTCGGAACCGAGGCACAGAAGAAGCGTTATCTGCCGAAGCTGACGTCGGGCGAGTGGGTGGGCGTGCACGCCATGACCGAACCCAGCTCGGGGTCGGACGCCTACGGTCTCAAGACCCGCGCCGAACGCAAGGGCGACCGGGTCATTCTCAACGGATCGAAGACTTTCATCACCAACGCGAGCTATGCCGACATGGTGATCGTGTTCGCCACGCTCGATCCGGCAAAGGGGCCGGCCGGGATTTCAGCCTTCATCGTGGAGAAGGGAACCCCCGGATTCACCATCAGCCGCCGGCTGCACAAGATGGGGCTACGCACGTCGCCCATGGCGGAACTGTCGTTCGTGGACTGCGAAGTGCCGGCCGAAAACCAGCTCGGCAAAGACGGCGCCGGGCCCGCGATCTTCACCGCTTCGATGGAGTGGGAACGGATCTGCATTCTGGCCAGCCACCTGGGGGTGATGCAGCGCCTGCTTGAAACCTCCGTCGCCTACGCCAAAGAGCGCAAACAGTTTGGCGAGAATATTGGCAAGTTTCCCGCTGTGTCGTCGAAAATCGCCGACATGGAAGTGCGTCTTGAAACCGGGCGGCTCGTGCTCTACAAGGCGGCGTGGATGAAGAGCCAGGGCAAGCATCCGCTGCGCGAGGCTTCGATCGCCAAGCTGTATGTGGCCGATGCCTGCATCCAGAGCTGTCTCGACGCCATTCAGATTCACGGCGGCTACGGCTACATGACCGAGTATCAGATCGAGCGCGAACTGCGCGACGCGATCTCGGGCAAGATTTATTCCGGCACGTCGGAGATTCAGAAGATGATCATCTCCGGCCTGCACGGACTGTGACGCGGTTTCATTTCCTCTCGTACTCATTCCCCCATCCAGATACAGGCTTTTCAATCTTCACCAGGACAAAGGGACCTCGAGTGGCCTACTTACTGCAGCAGCTTTTGACCCGCAGCGCGAAGTTGTATCCGGAAAAGACCGCGGTCTGGGCGCGTAAGCGCACCCTGACCTACCGCGAACTCGACCAACGCTCCACCCAGCTGGCGCACCTGCTGCAGTCCCGCGGACTCGGCAAGGGCGATCGTATCGGCATCTTTTTCCCCAAGAGCGTCGAATCGCTGGTGTGCATGTTCGGCGTGCTCAAGGCGGGCGGCGTCTATGTGCCGCTCGATCCGCAGGCCCCGGCCGAGCGGGTCGGCTACATCATTCAAAACTGCGGCATCCGGGTGCTGCTGACCACGAAAGAACGGCGGGCGGCCTTGACGGCGGACGTCATCAATGGCCTCGACTACTGCGTCATGACCGACGATTCGGGAGCGAACGGCACTGGGGCCGGCAAGATCGTCCCCTGGGCGATGCTCGGGGAATATCCCGCGGGGCAAGCTCCGGCGATGACCATGACCGAGACCGACCTGGCCTACATTCTCTACACCTCGGGCTCGACCGGGCGGCCGAAAGGTGTGATGCTCTCGCACCAGAATGCGCTCACGTTCGTCGAGTGGTGCGCCGAGAAGTTTCAGATGCGTCCGGGCGACCGGGTGTCGAACCATGCGCCCTTGCACTTTGACCTCTCCGTGTTCGACGTCTACAACTCGGTCGAAGCGGGCGCGACCGTGTATCTGGTAACCGAGGACCTGGCGCTGTTTCCGGCGACTCTCGCCGGTTTCATCGAAACCCAGCAGATCACGGTCTGGTACTCGGTGCCGTCGGCTCTGATGCTGCTTCTGCTGCACGCCAAACTTGAATCCGAAAAATTGCCGCACCTGCGCACCATTCTCTTTGCTGGAGAAGTTTTTCCCATGAAGTATCTGCGGCGGCTGGCGGAACTGCTGCCCCATGTGGATCTCTACAACCTCTACGGTCCGACCGAGACCAATGTCTGCACCTACTACAAAGTTGAGCGCGAGCGCCTGGCCGGGATGGACAAACTGCCCATCGGCATCGCCTGCGAGAACACGGAAGTGTTCGCGGTCACCGATCAGGACCAGATCGTGAGCGAAGCCGGAGGCACGGGCGAACTGTACGCGCGCGGCCCTTCGGTCACCTACGGCTACTGGGCCGATGAGGAAAAGACGCGGAAGATGGTGGTGCCCAACCGCTTCCAGCCGCACTTCCGGGAAAACCTGTACCGCACCGGGGACCTGGTGACGCTCGGCGAGGACGGCAACTATTACTTCCAGGGGCGGCGCGACAGCCAGATCAAAAGCCGCGGCTACCGCATCGAGCTCGGCGAGATTGAGAGCGCGCTGCTCAGCCATCCCGGAGTCAAGGAAGCGGCGGCGATTGCGATTCCCGACGAGATGGTCGGCAACCGGATCAAGGCCGTGGTTTCAGTCCACCAGACCGGCACGCTCAAGATCGCCGACCTGCAGCAGTTCTGCTCGACCCGGATCCCGAAATACATGATCCCGGAGCAAATCGACTTTCTGGGTGAGCTGCCGAAGACTTCGACCGGCAAGATTGACCGCGTGCGCCTGACACAGGATGCGGCCGAACTGGTGCGCTAGCCGAAGGCCTGGAGCACAAGCAACGCGGGACGAAACCGAGATCCAAGAACAGAAGCGACGAAAAGAGTGCAAATCCTATGAAGATCAAGCTGGACGAACAAGCGCAGGCCCAGGACAGCAGCGCGTCGGCGGCCGTGGCCAGTGGCGCAATCCGGGATATCGGGGGCGGGGCCGAAAGCCTGCGCCCGCTGCACGCCTATCGTGCCGAAGCCGAGGCCCACGCCATCAGCCGGGCGCTCGAACTGGTGGGCTGGAACCGCCGCCGCGCCGCCGAACTGTTGCGCATTTCCTACCGCGGCCTGCTTTACAAGATTCAGCAGTACCGCATCACCGCCGGCGGCTCTGGACCGGCCAAGGGACCGGCCGCGGGCGGGCAACTGGATGAAACCTAGGCGGGGGATGAGTCAGAAACCAGGGTTCCGGGAAACAAGGTTTCCGGGCAGGCGTGAAGCGTAAAATCAACAGAAACCATTCAATTGAACCACCCGAAGGTGGACGAAGGAAGTGATGGCAGCGACGGCAACGAACTCGATCTTGCGCATACTTGGAACCGGGCTGCTGGCCCTGACAGCCGCCGCCGCGGCCGCACAGACGCCTTCGACGGCCCAGGCCTCGGCGCAGCTTGCGTCTTCGCCGGGTGCCTCCGCCCCGGCGGTGGTGTCGAAGCCGGAAGCCACGACAACCTCAACCCAAGCGCCGGCTCCCGCGGCGGGCGCCCCGGCGTCCTCGACGGGTGTGCCCCAGCTGCAGACGCGCGCCCCGCGCTATGAGATTCATGCCGGCGATTCCTTTGACGTCAATTTCGATCTGAGCCCGGAATTCAACCAGCCGGGCGTGGTGGTGCAGCCCGATGGCTACATCACGCTGCGGGCCGTCGGCGACATCAAGGTGGACGGCCAGACCGTGCCGCAGCTCACGCAGACGCTGCGCAAGGCTTATGGCAAGATTCTGCACGATCCCATCATTTCGGTGGTGCTCAAAGACTTCGAGAAGCCTTACTTTATCGCGGACGGGCAGATCGGGCGCCCGGGCAAGTACGATCTGCGCGGCACCGTGACCTTAACCCAGGCGCTCGCCATAGCGGGGGGCCTCAGCGACAGCTCCAAACACTCCCAAGTCATGCTCTTCCGCCGGGTCAACGATCAGTGGGTCGAAGCCAAGCTGTTCAACGTGAAGAAAATGGAGAAGACCGGCAACCTCGACGAAGATCCTTATCTGCACCCGGGTGACATGGTGTTTGTGCCCAAGAATTTTTTCTCCAAGGTCGCGCGCTTCATTCCGCAATCGAGCGTGGGCACGATGGTGCACTCCGGAACAGGTCCGTAGCCGAGTCGTACGTATTCACGAAGATATACCTATAAGGAAATGTCTACAGAAACTTATCTACAGAGTGGTACTTACCGAGCGGGGAATGCGGCGATGAAGGCAGCAGAAAACAAAATTCGGATGACGAAGCAAACCTGGACGGCTTGGGCTGGCGCCGTGCTGCTTTGCGGAACCATGTCCTTGGCGCCCGTGGCGCTTTCCCAGAACGCCCCAAAAGAGCAGTCCCCGACTGCCCTGACGCCGACGGATACGCCTCCTCCGGGGGTTACGGCGGACGCATTCGCTCCCGGCGCTCCGCCGCCGGACGCCTCTTCGGGGCCGCGACTCGAGGTGCGTGAACAGCGCTACAAAGTGCATGCCGGAGATTCGTTCGATATCACCTTTGAGTTGAGCCCGGAGTTTAACCAGACCGGAGTAGCCATTCAGCCCGACGGATTTGTGACCCTGCGCGGAGTGGACGACCTGCAGGTGGACGGGCAGACCGTGGCGCAGTTGACCGAAACCCTGCGCGCGGCCTATGGCAAGATCCTGCACGATCCCATTATTTCGGTGACGCTCAGAGATTTCGAGAAGCCGTACTTTATCGCCGACGGACAGGTCGGGCGTCCGGGAAAATACGATCTGCGTGGCACCGTCACCCTGACCCAGGCGCTGGCCATAGCCGGAGGCTTGAGCGACAGCGCCAAGCATTCGCAGGTGATGCTGTTCCGGCGGGTCAACGACCAGTGGCTGGAAGCCAAGCTTTACAACGTCAAGAAAATGGAAAAGTCAGGCCGGCTGGACGAAGATCCGTTTCTGCATCCCGGCGACATGCTGTTTGTCCCCAAGAACACGTTTTCGAAGCTGGCGCGGTTTATCCCGCAGGCTAGCCTGGGCACCATGCTGCAGCCTTACTGAGTCCGGCCCCCTGGAGCGGACAGACTAAGACTGATTCAACCCGAGCCCGCGCGCGGCTCCGGTGGAGGAACTGTGAACGAGAATTTCAACAACGGTCCGAGCAACCATGAGAACGGCATGCTTTCGATCACCGCGAAAGATGTGGTGGCGATCGCTTTTCGGCGCAAGCAGCTGATTGTCGTGACTTTCAGCGCCATCTTTATCGGCGCGCTGCTGGTCGGCATCTTCTCGCCGGCGAGCTATCAGGCGCACACCAAGCTGCTGGTCAAGCGCGAACGCGTCGATCCCGTGATCACGCCCGGGCAGGACGCGCCCATGGTGATGCATGACGACGTGACCGAGGAAGAACTGAACTCCGAAGTCGAGCTGCTCGAGTCCGACGACGTGCTGCGCCAGGTGGTCACCGCGACCGGCCTGAACGCGCACCATTCGCTGTTCAGCTTCCTGGGCAAGCCGGATGAGGAAGCGCGCATCGCCAAAGCCACGACCCGGCTGCGCGCGGCGCTGACCGTGGATGCGGTGAAGAAGTCGGACCTGATCAGCATCACCTACTCTTCCAGCGATCCGAAGCTGTGCGCCCGCGTGCTGAACAAGCTCAACGAAACCTACATCGAGAAAAACACCGAAGTGCACCGCCCGCAGGGGCAGTACAAGTTCTACGAACAACAGGCCGCGCACTACAAACAGGAACTGGACCAGGCCGAGCAGCAGTTGAAGCAGTTTGCCGCCCAGCCGGACGGGGTCTCGCCCCAGATTGCGCGCGACAACACGCTGACCAAGCTTTCCGAATTCACCGCCACGCTGGACCAGACGCGCGCGGAAATGGCCGCCACCGAAGAGAAGATCCGCACCCTGAAGAAGCAGGAGGCCAACCTGCCCATGCGCATCACCACGCAGACGCGCGAGGTGGATGACGCGGCGCTGCTGCAGCAGTACAAGAGCACGCTGATGAACCTCGAACTGAAGCGCACCGAACTGCTCACCAAGTACCAGGCGACGTACCCGCTGGTGCAGGAAGTGGACAAACAGATCTCGGACACCAAAGCGCAGATCGCCGACGAGGAATCGAAGCCGGTGCGGGAAAACACGACCGACGTGAACCCGACCACACAGTACGTCACCACCGAACTGGCCAAGGCGCAGGCCGACTACAGCGCTCTGCAGGCGCGGGCGGCGGCCACCCAGACCATCGTGGGCATGTATCGCAAGCAGGCCGAGGATCTGGAACAGAAAGGCATCGTGCACGGCGACCTGGTGCGCACCCAGAAAGCCGACGAAGACAATTACCTGCTCTACCTGAAGAAGCAGGAGGAAGCCCGCATGTCCGACGCTCTGGACCAGCGCGGCATCCTGAACGTGATCGTGGCCGAGCAGCCGGTTCCGCCGGTGCTGCCGACCGGTTCGCCCTGGATGACGTTCCTGCTCGGGTTCGTGCTGGCCGCCATCGTCAGTGCGGGCGCGGCGTTGACCGTGGATTACCTCGATCCCTCGTTCCGCACTCCGGCGGAAGTCTTCGACGAACTCAACATTCCGGTGCTGGCAGCGGTACCTCACTACCGTGTGGGCGGCGGCAGCGAGGCGTATGCTGACGGGGAAGAAAGTTTCGAGCCGGTACCCGAGCCGGACATGGTGGGCTCGGTCTTCGGCGGCAGCCCGGCAGGCAGTAACAGCGGTCATGAGCAACCGACTCTCGGCAAAAGGGAGCAGTAAATGAGCAGGAACTTCGAGCTGTTACAGCAAGTCGGCAAAGAGCAGGACGTTTTTGCCACCGCCCCGGCCCGGGCCCGGGAAACCGAAGCGCCGGAAGCCATTCCGGACCCACTGCTCGAACCTTCGCCCGCCATCGGTCCGATTGCGGCTGAACCGTTGCCGGCCGCGTCCCCGGTGCCACCGGGAGCGCTCGACAAGCCGGGCATCGAGGAAGTGCGTACGCTGGTGCAGCGCGTATTTCTGCTGGCCGGCGGGCAGGCTCCGCATGTCGTGGTCTTTGCCGGCACCGAGCCGGGCAACGGCTGCAGCTGGATCTGCGCCCGGACCGCGGAATCGCTGGCCAGCCAGGTTTCCGGTTCGGTCTGCCTGGTGGACGCCAACCTGCGCGATCCCGGGTTGCACCAGCAGTTTGAAATCACCAACCAGCGCGGGCTTTCCGAAGCCCTGCTGCGCGGCGAGGCCATGAGTTCCTTCGTCACCGGCCTCGGCCTGCCCAATCTTTCGCTGATCACCGCGGGAGCGGCGGGCGAAGCGGCGCACGGCCTGCTGACTTCCAACCGCATGCGCGGCCGGCTGCGCGAGCTGCGCTCCATGTTCGATTATGTGCTGGTGGATACGTCCACCATGAACACGTCGAACGATGCCATCGTCCTGGGCGCCGTGTCCGACGGCGCGATTCTGGTGCTGAAAGCCAACTCGTCGCGCAAGGAAACCGCGCGCAACGCGCTGCGCGAGTTCCAGACGGCGCGGGTCAGAATGTTTGGAGCGGTGCTCAATCAGCGCACCTTCCCCATTCCAGACTCGATCTACAACAAGCTGTAAAAGCCGGGCTCCGAGGCCACCCCTGCCGACGGACGCCTTCCGCGGATACCTTCAACATCTCGAATGCCGGCGCACACCCCCGAGCTCCGGCGGTCATCGCTACATGGTTAGAGTTTTTTCATCCAGCTTGACTGGCCCGGCCCCCTCCCGGGTTCGGCGCGATCCTCCGGTGGATCCCGCCGAGCGGTAACGAACATTCCGTCGCACACATTGAGAGGAAAATTCCTGTGAGCACGATTCGTCGTCAGCTTCTCCTAAAAGCCCTCAAGTTTTTTGATATCGGTCTGCTGATCCTCTGCTTCGGATTGGCCACGCTGGCGGTTTCGCACAGCGGCTCCTGGGCGGATTTTCTCTCCATGCGGGTCAAGGTCGGCAACTTCCTGCTTTTTGCCGCTTTCCTGCTGTCCTGGCACGCCGTGTTCGCTTCTTTCGGTCTCTACGAGTCGCACCGGCTGTCGCGACGGCGCGACGAGATGTTCGACATCCTGCGCGCCACCTCGCTCGGCACCTTTATCGTTCTGGTTTCGGCGGTGATGTTCCACATCCGCATGGCGACCCCGATGTTTCTGTTCGTGTTCTGGGGCGCCAGCAGTATCAGCCTGATGGCCAGCCGCCTGGCGCTGCGATCGCTGCTCAAAAACGTTCGCCTGCACGGTCGCAATTTGCGCAACATGCTGATCATCGGCACCAACCAGCGCGCGCTCGACTTCGCCAAGGGCATTGACGGCAAACACGAGCTGGGCTACCGCATCGTCGGCTTCGTGGACGAACCCTGGGCCGGCCTCGAACTGTTTGCCCAGGCGGGCTATCCGCTGAGCTGCGATTTTGACGGGCTGCCGGAACTGCTGCGCTCGAGCGTGATTGACGAAGTCGTGCTCGCGGTCCCGGTGCGGTCCCTGCACTCCCGCGCTTCGGAGATTGCGGCGCTGTGCGAAGAGCAGGGCATCATCGTGCGCTTTATTGACGTGTTCGACCTGAAGTCGTCCCAGTCGCGCGCCGAGACCTTCGAAGGCCAGACCGTGGTCACGCACTTCCGCGGCAGCCTCGACGGATGGGCCGCGCTGGTCAAGCGCGCGATTGACATCGCGGTCTCGCTGGTGGTGCTGGTGCTGATCAGCCCGGTATTGGCGGCGACGGCAATTCTGATCAAGCTGACCTCACCCGGACCGGTCCTGTTCGTGCAGAACCGGCTGGGACTCAACAAGCGCCACTTCGGCGTCTATAAGTTCCGCACCATGGTGGTGGACGCGGAGAAACGCATGGCCGAGATCGAGCACCTGAACGAGGTGAGCGGGCCGGTATTCAAGATCAAGAATGATCCGCGCATCACGCCGGTGGGGCGCATCCTGCGCAAGACCAGCATTGATGAGCTGCCCCAGCTGTGGAACGTGCTCAAGGGCGACATGAGCCTGGTGGGACCGCGGCCGCTGCCCATCCGCGACTACGAAGGCTTCAGTCAGGACTGGCAGCGCCGCCGCTTCAGCATCCGCCCGGGCATCACCTGCCTGTGGCAGGTGAAGGGACGCAGCTCGATTCCGTTCGAGCAGTGGATGGAACTGGATCTGCAATACATTGACCGCTGGTC
>Ga0070733_10000592_pt1 | contig 28899 bp, 27 predicted proteins | sample Coa_R1_9_FD_66450 | JGI IMG/M metagenome (GOLD analysis project Ga0070733, IMG submission 66450) | Surface soil microbial communities from Centralia Pennsylvania, which are recovering from an underground coalmine fire - Coalmine... | ecosystem: Environmental > Terrestrial > Soil > Unclassified ...
AGCCTAGTTGTAGCAGCAACGACCTGGTGATGATGACTTCGACCGACGGCAGCAGATGGTCATCTATGCGGCGCATCCCTCTGGCCCCCGTTGGCGCTGGCTTTGACTACGCTGTTCCTGGTCTCGGTATTGACCAGAATACTGCTGGTTCCACCGCCCACCTGGGGTTAGCCTTCTACTACTACCCGGCCAACTGCTTCAACGACTGCAACCTCTCGGTTGGCTTTGCCTCGTCGCTCGATGGCGGCGCTAGTTGGAGGCCAACAATGCGGCTGGCCGGTCCGTTCCCGGCTGATTGGACGGCAGCCGGGAATAACAGTGTTGGCGACTACATCACCGTCTCCTTCTCAGGCGGCAAAGCCTTGCCCATCTTTGCAGTACCTGCTGTGCCTGGCAGCAGCTACCTCAACGAAGCCATGTATACCATGGCCGGTGGACTACCTGTGGGAACCTCCTGAAAGATCGGCAGGAGCCTCTTGACACCCACAAGGAGCGTCACCAAATGTCATGTTCTCTCAACCCAATCACACCCGCCAGCCATTTCTGCGCTTCAGGGTACTCATCGCAATCCAGCACGAATTCCTGGCCGCGACCTGCGCTTCTCAGCAAGGCATGATCTTCTCTCGATGTCCAGCGAGACAGGTCCGTGTGATAGCTTAGAGGTATCGTTTCATGGCCTGGATGCATCCATGCTGGCAAACGCCACATGCTTCTGGACAGGTATGGTGCTTGATTGGTCAGGCACAGCGCTGGATGATAATGGGGGAAGACACCGGCTCCTGGCATGTCTATCTGCAAACCTGGCAGGGTCAGGCGGTCGGCTGCAAGGTAAAGCGAGTCATGGCTATACGAAGTGCTGCGCCTGTAGTGGGGATGATAGAACGTCCATGATGATATTTGTTCCTTTTGTGTTACGGGGATACGCCGCTCGATTTGCAGCCAGCCAGCCATAGATGACATGCAGGTCTGGCTCGCCCTGCACATAATGATAGACTCCACTGCGCGCTTCGACGCGCCTGAACCAGCCATAGAAGAGAAACACGTCGCCCTCGCCTACGCCCTGATTTTGCAGGTGACGTTCTGCTGCTCCAGCCTGCCCAAATAGAGGTTTCCAGCCCGCAAGCCTGGGGATGCTCTGCGCGTTAAGGTCTGGGTCAAGGTGCGCGGGCATCTCCGGCGTGATGCGGCCTCGCGTGAGGTCATGGACAACCTTGCCCAGCGATTGACCATCAAACATGACCTCTCTATAGCGTGGTGAACCGCTGCCGGGCCGTGTTTCTGGTATGGGCAAAGAGCAAAGTTCACCAGTCTCAAAGATGGGACTGGCGACTTTGCCTATGCTGGAATCGAAGCCTTTGCGGCTGAGGATGATTTTCATGAGAAGTTGCTTATGACGTTACCTTCGGGGTTCCTTTCAGCGCGCGCGCACGCCACCACCGCCGCACAAGCCAGGCGATGACTGCCAGAGGCACAATATATACACAGAATACCAGCAGCCAGATGAAAATGGTTGCCAGAACCTGGGCAACTACTTTGACGGCAGCTACTGCGCCTTGCCAGATGCCTCCGGGATTCCACGCGCCGGACGGCGGGGAAGTTACTACGACCGGGGTAGGCTGCAGGTTAACAGTGACAGTATAGAAGGTTGTCTGGCTTTTTAAATCCTGGAGATGTGCCTCTATTTGCTCGATCTGTCCCTCAACATCCGTGAGTCGCTGGTCGATAGCAAGTACATCGCTCAGCGCCCCGGCGCTGCCTTCGAGCGTTAACAGGCGCTGCTGCTCCGCCTGGAGATTTTTCAGACGCGATTGAGAGTCTACGTAGTCACCCGACACGTCCTGCGTATTCATGGTGACGTTCAGTAGTTTTCCGTTGTGAAGGGCTGGATAGCTGTTGAGATAGCTTTCAATGCGAGGAAAGAGAGAAGCCTGTACCGAAAAGGTCATTGATATGCTGTACAGATTTTGATCAACTTGCTGGCTATTGACATTGCTGACCAATGAAAGTGGATCTGTCGTACTTATCCATGCTTGCAAATCGGATGCGACTTGCCGGGTATCTTTGACCTGCATATTGATATTGAAGGATTTGATCAGGTACTGCTGCGTGCTGCCGGCGGCGGATGAAGTGGACGAATTGGAACCATTGGATTGACCGGACTGATTTACATGTTGCGGGGGTGCAGCCACCGGTATGGCAGCGCCATTACTGGTGCCAGCGCCTGCAAACCCTCCGCAAGCGGCGACCAGCACTGCCAGGGCTATGATGCCAGAGAACGAGAGAATCAACCACCTGCGATTTCGCATGAAATGGAACATGGGCTTACTCCTTTGATACAGTTGATACAATTTGCTACTGTGATAATAGCTGTAACTTTTCTATACCTCTTCTTGATGGAAAGACGATGGGAGTAAGCAAGTCGTTCCCACATTGACATTTTGTCTGAATATTTGGATCTCATAGTCCATATTTATACCTGGTTTTCGCTTCATTCCACAGCGCATTTGTTTTTTATCCCCCAAAGATGCTGGGGAAAATAGTGGTCAGGATAATCATGGCCGTCAGGACGGTCATTACGATGGTCGTTAGCCAGGCGACGGTATTGAATATAGGACCATTGATGTATCGTCCTAAGAGTCGACGGTCGTTACAGAGCACGATCATTAGCACCAGAACTAGCGGCAGCAGCATGCCGCCGACCACGTTGGGCAGGTTCAGCACAAAGACCAGGCTATTTTGAGGCACGAAGATTGTAATGCCCGCGCCGAGAACAATAATCATAGTGTACAGGGTGAGAAACTGCGGCGCTTCCTTAAAGGAGTGACCGACGCCGCGCTCCCAGCCGAAGGCTTCCGCCACTGAATAGGCGGTAGAAAGCGGCAGCACGCTGGCCGCCATGAGCGAGGCATTGAGCAGCCCAACGCCGAATAAGATTTCGGCAATCCGTCCATTGCCACCAACCAGTGGAGCCAGCGCCAGGGCTGCATCTTTGGCCTGGTTGATCTGGATATGATGCACAAACAGCGTCGCGCCAGTACAGACCACGATGAAGAAGGCGACGAAGTCGGTGAGAAATGCGCCAACATAGGTATCTATGCGCTCATAGTTCAGATGCGCAATCTTAATATGTTTATCAGCGATGGCTGACTGCTGGTAGAACTGCATCCAGGGCGCGATGGTTGTGCCAATGACGGCTACCAGGGTGAGTAGATAACCCTGGTTCAATTGAATGGGCGGCACGAATGTCTGGTGTAGAACCACACCCCAGTCCGGATGCACCAGGAAACCGCTAATCACATATGTGATATAGATGACACAAAGTGCGAGCAGAATGCGTTCAACATAACGATAAGTGCCGCGAGTCACCAGGAACCATACGACGATAGCCGCGACGGGAATGGCAATAAATGAGCTGACGCCGAAGATATCCATGGCGCCCGCGATACCAGCAAATTCCGCTACGGTTGTCGCGGTATTGGCGATCAAAAGAAGCAGCATGCTCCAGAAAGTGATGCGCACGCCGAACTTCTCGCGAATAAGGTCTGCCAGACCCTTACCTGTTACCACGCCCATACGCGCCACCATCTCCTGCACAACAGCCAGGCTGATGGTGATAAGCACGACTGCCCACAGTAGACCAAAGCCATACATTGCCCCGGCTTGCGAATAGCCCGCAATGCCGGTCGCATCATTATCCACATTCGCGGTAATCAGTCCGGGGCCGATTACAGAGAGCAGCAGGAGCAACTGGCGCACCCAGACGCGGCGCACCCTCTTCTGCCGCGTGATAAGTGTCTTGTTCATAGTACACCTCCCTGGCAGGGGCATGCCTATAAAAATGCCCCCTGACATGAGGGGGTACATGAAGCACACTATTTGCTGCTCTGTTCCCCCTCTAGTTGAGCTTTGGCACTGTACGACGTAAGATAGCTCGCTGGCTATCCAGCCACTTCGGGACTCGCCTTATGCCGACGAGACCTGGCCTGATCGTTGGCGTCTCTCGACGTTTCTGATCAGTGGCCTGTGTTCATACAGCCGCCTCACCTAACGAGGTAAGACAGTGATTTTACCTGCCTGTAATATACTGTTTGTTTGTACAATTGTCAAATGCTATTACGATGAACTCAGGTCTAATAGCGGGTATTAAATCGATTGTTCTTCTCAATGCCTCGCTTGAGCCAGCCAAGCAGGGCAATTGTGCCGAACCAGATGACAACCAGTACCCAGGATCGTTTCTCACTCATGGCTTGTCCTCTCTCTTTTTATTTTATTATACGTTCTCGCGGGCATGGCTGGGGTGGCCACGGACTGGCGAAGCCCAGCCACTCCTATATTAAGGCGAAAAACACATTTTATTGCCATTTCGCACTCGAAGCTCCTGGTGGAATAACCAGCCCTATTCCTGCGCATCCGTGTCAAGACAAAGAACAACAAGCGATGGTACACTCTCTGCATGAGTTTGATGGAGACGCGCTTCGCTGGCTGGAGGGTGTATGCCCGTAGAAATCGTTCCTTTCCGCGATACCCATCTCGAAGAGGCAGCAGCACTCCTGGCTCTCCGTCATCAAGGGGAGTACACACTCGAACCGGCCCTGCCTGAACGCTTCACGCAAGCAGCGGTGGCTCGTACTGCCGTGGAAGCGACCTGGAGCGAGCCGAACGCAAGCGGAGTGGTCGCCCTGGACGCGGGGCGAATGATCGGCTACCTGATCGGAGTGCCTCGCATCGATCTCGTGCGGGGACGCAGCGTCTGGGCCTCTCTGCCCGGACATGCCGTTGATCGCGCCTACGGATCAGAGGTCTACCGCGATCTCTACGCCACCCTCTCTCCATCCTGGGTCGCTTTTGGGTGCTTTGCGCACTACGCGCTCATCCCCGCTTCGGATCGAGAAGCCCTGGAGGCCTGGTTTGCGCTGAGTTTCGGCAAGGAGCAGGCCTATGGGATACGCGAAACAGCCGAAGCCGCCGCTCTTGCGGCTCCCGTTGATCCATCGCTCTCGATTCGTAGGGCTTCTCTTGCTGATCTGGAGGCCAGCATCGAATTGGATGAGATCATCCCGCGTCACCAGTCCCGCTCGCCAGTTTATGCGCCGTTTTGGGGTGGGGAGTACGCGCCATTTTGGCTTGGGAACAAAGAAGACCTCCGACAGGAGTCCATTGCCATCCTCGAAAACGAGCAAGCGATGCTCTGGCTCGCGCTCAGAAATGAGCGACTGGTTGGCTATCAATTGTACCTGCCAGCCTCCCCTGAGACAGACAATCTGCTGGTTCCCCAGCAGTGCATCGAGCTGGCGGTGGCAGCGACGCGGGAAGAGGAACAAGGACGAGGCGTAGGGCTTGCTCTCACGGCCCATGGGCTTGCCGCAGCCCACGCCGCTGGCTTTACCCACTGTATCACGGACTGGCGCGTGACCAATCTGCTCTCCTCGCGGTTTTGGCCGCGACACGGGTTTCGGCCGGTGGCCTATCGTCTCTCACGCCGGCTTGACGAACGCATCGCCTGGGCGCATGCGGAACCGTCTCCGTCCCCGTGGCTTCCCCGCAAACTTCGACCGTGACTGATGCTGAAGCGCCGAACTGATCGCGTCAATCTGTGTATGCAGAGCGTGCCTCACGCCCGACTCGACCAGCCGCTTGACTCTCATGACCAACCGCCCGACGAGCCGAGAAGGCGCAAGACCGCAGGTTGAAGTCGGCGAGGTTTCCTCCTTCCGTTCCTCTTTTACGCCCATGACCTCGGCTGGACCAGCCGCGATCCACGTGCAACCGCGGCGACTCAGCCGAGTTCCTGGGCCAGCCCGATGAGCAGTCCTTCCGGTCCGCGAATGTAGCAGAGCCGATACGCGTCCTGGTACTGGACCACTTCGCTGCTGACCAGCTCTGCGCCGTGCTTGCGGAGCCGGGCGAGCGTCTCGTCGAGGTCGTCCACGGCAAACATGACGCGCAGGTAGCCCAGAGCGTTGACTGGGGCGTTCCGGTGATCGGCGACCACCGGAGGCGTGATAAATCGCGAGAGCTCAAGCCGGCTGTGGCTGTCTGGTGTGCGCATCATGGCGATCTCAACGCTCTGGTCGCCCAGTCCCGTGACGCGCCCTGCCCACTCGCCTTCGACCATGCCTCGCCCTTCGAGCTCGAGGCCGAGCTCAGCGAAAAAAGAGATAGCGGCATCGAGGGATTCCACCACAATGCCGACGTTGTCCATTCGTTTAAGCGCCATGTGTCCATTCTATCCTGTGTCGTCCGTCCTGTCCAGGAAACACCTGGGTGATCTTTGACCTTGATGGGACGCGTGAAGCCGCGAGCCCTCGCGCATACCCCAGAGTGAAGACCTTCCCCGCCCTGATCTATGGTTGGATGAGGTCTGTGCTGTTTTCCCTTCTCTCCTCTACTTTATGATCTGCTGGATGAAGATTGCTCTCCAAACGAGTAGAGCTATACCAAGGCCAGCAAGGTCTTGGGTATGTAGGTACTGGGTATGGTATTACTGACGGTAGTACGACAGGATTGTTCCAATGATGGATGACTGTGTTGGTTTCTAGCGTAAATTCCAGAATATGTTGAGCGACCTCCTGGTTGCCTAACCAACGGCCTCAACAGGCGCGCTGGCAGGCGCGGAGACTTTCTCGCGGAAGTGCGGCATGACTTCCTTCGCCATCATTTCCTGGAATTTCAAGACCAGGTAATCAGGTATCTCGCCGACATGACCACCTGTGACCAGCATGTTGGCATGCAGCACATCGGTATAGTAGGACAACTTCTCGATCACGGTATCTACGCTGCCCGCGATCACTACGCCTTTTTCGACCAACTCTTTAAAGGTGCCTCGCTGACCAAAGCCGCCGCCGTCAATGGCGACTTTGAGGCTGCGCTCGCTCATATAGCCGGGGGGAACGAAGAACTCAGGGCGCACCTTCAAGCCCTTTTCAAAGATCCACATGGCGTATTTCTCGCCTTCCCTCATGGCAATATCATCGGTTTCGGCCACGATGACCGGCGTGCAGAAGGCCAGTTGGTCGGGTTGGGCCTCGTAGCCATATTTCTCTTCTGCTACCCTGCGATACATCTCGTAGGCGCGTTTGCGCTGGCTCATAGGCATGAAGACCGTCATGTAGGGGTATTTGTGCCGCGCCGCAAAATCGATGGTTTCCATGCTGGCAGTGCCGGGCAGCCAGATAGGCGGGTGCGGCTTCTGGAGGGGACGCGGCCAGATGTTCACATAGCGATAGTTGTAATGCTCGCCCTCAAAGGCAAAGGGGCCGGGGCGCGTCCAGGCCTGGATAATCAAGTCGTGAGCTTCTTCCATACGTTCGCGACTGGTGGTTGGATTGACATTATAGCTGAAGTACTCCATGCCCGTGCCGCGCACAAAGCCGGAGATGATGCGCCCGCCGCTGATGACATCCAGCATGGCGATTTCTTCGGCAACGCGCAGTGGATCATCGTGCAGGGGCAGCGCATTACCCACGATGCCGATCTTCGCCCGCTTGACGCGCTGGGTGAGAGCAGCAGCCATGATATTAGGCGAGGGCATGGTGCCATAAGCGTTCTGGTGGTGCTCATTGACGATCACGCTGTCCCAACCAAATTTGTCAGCGCGTTCGATCTCATCCAGGTAGCGATTGTAGAGCGCGTGACCCCTGGCGGGATCATAGAACGAATTGGGCAGGGTCACCCAGGCCGAATCGTAGTTTTCATCGAAGTCGGGCGGCAAATGCGGCCAGGGCATCAGGTGGAAGTAATGGAAGGACAATTTATTCATGGCATCTCTCCCGTTCTATTTCACACTTTACTTTTGCAAAAAATCGAGTATCGTCCTGCTCCACTCTTCCGGCTTCTCGAACATGGGCATATGGCCTGTGCCGGTCAGCATAACCAACTCGGAACCGGAGATGGCTCGATGGAAAGCGTCACCATAGACGGGTGGGATCAGGCGATCATGCTCGCCCCACACGATCAAGGTTGGACAGGTTATGCGTTCGAGGCGGCGTTCCAATTTGGGATCGTAGCTCGGATTCCAGGCCAGCGAAGCCAGCGTAGTCAACTGGCGATACTGTCCGATCAGGTAATCCGAGTTAAATTCGGCGGGAATTAAGGGCGCAGCCGCAGAGAAATCATCGAAACACGCCACCAGCACCTCCTGTGGGTTCATGGCGAAGAGATCGGCGATGGGCGATCCTTTGACACGAATGCCCGCCGAGTTAGAGAGAACCAGCTTTTCAAGCCGTTCGGGATACCAGACGGCCAGTTCAGCCGCCATCCATCCGCCGAGCGAATGCCCAACTACTGACGCCTTCTCAAGACCCAACGTATCGAGCAGGTCGCACAAATAGAGGATATAATCGCTCATATCGCGCATCCAGTCGGGTCGCCCGGTCAGCCCGAAACCAGGAATATCAGGCGCAAATACATGGAACTGCTGCGCCAACGCCTGGTGAAAGGCCAGCCACAGGTTGCCGATGTTGATGCCATGCAGGTAGAGTAATGGAGGCGCGGTCGGAGGTCCAGCCTCTAACATGTGCGTAGAGATGCCGCGTACTTGCACAGTGCGCTCCGGTCTTTCCAGTGAAGTCGCCGCGCTGGAAGCTTCGTCTGATGTCATTGTTTATCTTTCTCTCCGCTAATGGGAAACAACGCACGCTAAGCCATCAGATATATTTGTGGTTATATGATAGCACAGGTAAGGGGTACGACGATGAATTAATGATAAGCCAATATGGCTGCATCATACTTCAAAATGACGTTCAGAGTGCCTGTAAAGGCCAGCAGGCTTTCGCCGCCGCTCACACGGATGCGCGTTAATTGATAGGGCATCTGTGCGCTCTGAATAGCTGCATCGAAAGAGGATGGATCGAGCGTGGCTCCCAGGTATCCATCATTGAACAGGTCGGACAACACCAACTGCTGTTCATAGTAGCTATCGTGATGGAAAGGTTCGCCACTCGGGTAGCAGAAGAACTGGATTGGCTCTCCCAATTGCGCTTGCAAGGTCGCTTTTGAGATCTGCAACTCTTCCTGTGTGGTGGTGTAAGCCGGAGGTTGGCCTATGTTGACGTGGTGGATGGTATGCGAGGCGATCTGCATGCCATAATCAGCAAGCATGCGCACCTGGTTCCAGGTCATATATCGGCCGCCGATCATGCCGGTGATGATGTAGAAAACGCCGCGATAGTGATGGGCCAGCAGCGCAGGCACAGCGTCGGTGTACATATCCTCGTATCCATCATCAAACGTGAGGATCATCGGGTGTTGGGGCAAGACTTTTCCGTAGTAGAGAGAGTCAAATAATTCGGTCATGTTGATACTATGATAGCCCTGCGCTTGCAGCCAGTTAAGCTGCTCATTGAAATCGGTGGTTGTCACGGTCAGGTTATAATCCAGCAGGTCACGCTGCGGCAGGTTCGATACATGGTGATACATAAATATAGGAACCAGCAGGCGGACTGGAGGTGGAGAGAAAGGAACCAGCACCGGCGCATCCAGATCGAGCGGTCCGGCAAGCATGACCTGCCATTTTCCTTCGCGCGGAACCAGCGACAGCGAGGTATTGTGTAAAAGGCCATTGTTTAATGCAGTCCTCGAAGGGTCGCTCAGTATTCCGTTTGGGGCGCTTGCCTTTAATGATACTTGCAGAGTCGCCGCGAGGGGATAGACCTGGGTCGTATCTGGATCAAGCCAGGGTTGGAGCATCTGCGGCGCGCTCTCCTGGAAGCTTACAAAGGTAATTGCGCCGAATTTGGCCTGCTCAAAATGCTCGAAATCCTGCTCTCCCTGGAATAATTGCTGCGCGTCGGGCGAGAGCATCAACCACAAGGTTGTCCAGTCTTTACGCATCATGGTATGCATAAAGCTCTGAATAGTGGTATCGAGCTGCGACGAATGAGCGGCAGCGTGGTGTACTTGTATGACGACAGGCATGCTATGGGGAGCGGCAGACCTCGTTGCCAGCCAGTTGACTGCCTCTGCGCGTCCCACGAGAATTCCGCCAATCAGCAATATATAGAGCGGAGTAAGGGCCAACCAGCGCCACGTCGTTTTAGAGAGTCGCGCTGTGACAGGTTGCGATAGCGGTTTTTCTGAACGTTTCTCTTCGATAGACAGCGCCTGCGTAGGCTGCTCATCCTGCGGCTGGGTTTGCTGGTCGATGGGCTGTGTAGGTTGCTCATCCTGCGGCTGGGTTTGTTGGTCGATGGGCTGTGTAGGTTGCTCGTCCTGCGGCTGGATAGGTGGTTCGACAGCAGGCGAGAGTTGTTGCTCAATCGCTGCTTCTGGTGATGCGCCGATAGGCTGCGTTATCATGTGTGTTCCCATCCCAACATAGCATAAATAATAGCTGCATAGATTTTCATCTATCTAATAGAGATAACGCTTTTGCCCCTAAAAAATCACGCCTTTGCTGAGGTATTTTCGATGAAACTGGATAATATAGGAAATTTGGCGAGCCATGTGCTGGGACGCGAGGGGAATCATGATAGCTTACTCACAAAGGATGACTGAGAATCGGTTTCAGGGCGGGATACAGGGCGCGGTATTGTTGATACATATGAGCATAGATGGGCGCTGTTCCCTGCTGTGGCAGCGTGCGTTCGACAACGCGGACGGTTGCATCACATGCCTGCTGCACCGACGAGTAGGCGCCGCTTGCCACGCCCGCCAGCAGCGCCGCGCCGAAGGCTGGGCCTTCCCCGGCGTTGGTGGTGACCAGCTCCACGCCAAGCACATCAGAGATGATCTGTCGCCAGAGGTGGCTCTTAGCTCCACCGCCGGTAGCGCGCACCTGCTCAAGCGTCAATCCCTGTTCCTGGATAATGGCAAAGCAATCTTTCAAGCTGAAAGCCACGCCTTCCAGCACGGAGCGCACCAGGTGGCGTCGATTGTGGCTGGCAGTGAGGCCCATCCAGCCGCCGCGCGCGTAGGCATCCAGGTGAGGAGTGCGCTCGCCCTGCAAATAGGGCAGGAAAAGCAGGCCATCGCTGCCCGCAGGGACATGTTCTGCTTCCCTGCTTAGCGTAGCGTAGGCGTCCACTCCGGCCCAACGTTCCATGGCTCTTTCCGGCAGCCCGATGTTATCTCGCACCCAGCGCAGCGATAGACCTGCGCCCTGTGTGACGCCCATCAGGTACCAGGCATGCGGCACAGCATGATTGAAGGTATGCACGCGCGGCACCGGCCCGGAACGATCTACCTGGGGAGTGCTGGTATGCGCCAGCACTACGCCGCTGGTGCCAATCGAGACCAGCGCCAACCCTGGCCGTACTACGCCATTACCAACCGCGCCGCAGGCGTTGTCAGCGCCTCCACCCGCGACAGGCGTACCGGCAGTTAAGCCCGTAAGCCGTGCAACTTCATCTGTGATCGAGCCGACCACCGCATCAGCAGGCACCACCGGGGGCAATAGTGACGGATCGAAACCGATAGCGTCCAGCACTTCGCGCGACCATACCCCATGCTTCACATCCAGCAGGCAGGTTCCCGCCGCATCCGAAATCTCCATCGCCGCCACACCCGTCAGCCTGAAGCGGATGTAATCCTTTGGCAAAAGCAGCAGGCGCGCTTGAGCGAAAATATGCGCTTCGTTGTCGCGCACCCACAACGCTTTGGGAGCGGAGAAGCCGGGCAGCGCCGGGTTGCTGACATAGTCGATCAACTGCGCAGCGCCGACCCGCTCCGTCAACCAGCGGCACTGCGGCTCCGAGCGTTGATCGGCCCAGATGATGCATGGTCGCAAAACCTTGTACGCTTCATCAAGCAAAATCACGCCGTGCATCTGACCGGAAAGCCCCGCGCCGCGCACATCCCTGGGCAAAACGCCATTGCGCGCTCCACCCTCGAGACAGGCGCGTATCGCCTCCAACGTAGCATGCCACCAATCTTCAGGATTTTGTTCCGCCCACCCGGGCTGGGGATGATAGAGGGGATAATCGACAAAGGCCGAGGCAATCACCCGTCCATCGTCAGCGCCGAAGAGCGCCGCTTTGACGCCCGTGGTACCGAGATCTATACCGAGCAGAGCATACATAGTCTCTCCCTAGCGCTTCCGCTGCGAGATAATCCGTTCAGTGTATGCCTTGTCCAGGCCCATCGCCTCGTAAACGATACGATAACCCTCGACGGCATCGGCGTTGGCACGCGCCTGCGCCAGCGCAGCACGATCAAGTTTGCGCGCCAGGTCATCGATGAAGGCCCACTGTAGCACCGAACGACGCACAGCCGCGACCTGATCTTCCGTATAGGGGTAGAGGTCATAACCGATGCGCTCTCCTTGAGAGCCGTAGCCCAGGTCTTGCAGTGTCATCGCCAGTTCGAGAGTTTGCATGAAGAAGGCCGCACCCACCATGTTGTCGTCATCAAATGTACCCCAGCCGGAGTTGGCGTGCTGGTGTCCCAGCCGGCCCTCGACATGCAGCAGCGCGGCGTATTCCGCCAGGTTTTCGCCGTTCATTATCAAATGCTGCCAGTCCATGTTGACCTTGAGGTGCGAGATGTCTACACCCAGGCGGCGCACGCGGTCGATGGTGTAGAGCGTGGCGGAGATGTTGCGCATCAAAATATTCATGGCCGGTTCGCTGTTTTTATGTTCCAGGAAGACCGTCACACCCTTCCCTGCCGCGTGCGCTACCACTTCACCCACGCCGTTGATAAACCACTCCCAGGTCTGGGCGTATTCGCGCTGGAAGTTGTAGTTGTAGCCCTCTGCGCCGGGCCAGATAATGAAGTGCGCCCCCAGCGCAGCCGCGAGGTCCACCCCGCGCTTGAGCGTATCGATGCCCCTGCGCCGCAAATTCGCATCGGGATTGATGAAGGCCCCCAGTTTGTAGGTCGGGTCGGGGTGCAGTCCTGCCGCCAGGCAATAAATATCCATCGGCCCCAGCGCGGCCTTTATGGCCTCAACGGTATCTTCGTTTATCTCGCCCGGATAGTGATACTCCAACCCGTCCATCAGATCGCTCAGGCCATCAACCACACGCTTCGTGCGCGTCACCATATCTTCATTGATGGTTTCTGGATGGTAGCCAACCGGCACAAAACGTGTGGCGTTGGGGCCAAATGCCCAGATACCCACGCTGTTTTTTACGGGCATGTGAACCGCTCCTTCTCTATGAAAATATATATTCCCGGTGAAAGTATATCATAGAAAGTGGCCACCCCTGGCAAGAAAATCAGGGCGACCGCAAGGGTCACCCTGGCAGGCGGAAGAACTCTAACGAGATTCTAGCGCTTTCCAATGAAGGCACGGTGGGATGATCTTGTTCAACGATCGCCCATAGGCCGTGCTTGCGGGCGAAAGCGGAGATTGCGTGCATGTCCAGTATGCCTCTGCCCACTTCGGTCATCGAGCGGTCTGCCGCCATATCCTTGAAGTGGATGAGAGCGATGCGCTCGTCCAGCCTGTTCAGCAAGGCAACCGGGTCATGACCGGCATAAGCCGCCCAGTAGACATCCAGTTCGATCTTGACCAGCGCGGGATCGGTGACTTCCAGCAGGTGGTCAAGCAAGGTATGGCCCTCGATGGTGGCAAATTCGAAGTCATGGTTATGATAGCCAAAGGTGATGCCCGCGTCCCGGCAGCGCTGCCCGATAATATTCAACTTCGGCCCCAGCGCGCGTATACCATCGAGGGTGCGCAATTGCTGGGGAAGCGAAGGTAAGGCGATGGCCGGACAACCAATGGCACGACAATAGCTGATCGATGCATCCAGTTGTTCGTCGCTCAACCCATCGAGACCGACATGCGTTCCAGGTACCTGCAAGCCTGTCTCGGCCAGCAGCGAGGCCATGGCCTGGGCGGACAGGTTGCCATAACCAGCAAATTCTACCCCCTCATAGCCCATCTGCGCCACGCGCCGCAGTGTCCCGCTAAAGTCGCGTTTCATCTCATCGCGCACGGTATACAATTCAAGCGCTACTTGTAAATCGTTCATTCTTGCTCTCCACATGTTGGTACTTTTAGGAACACGGCGTTATCGCGTCCCTACAAATATATCACACACAGCTACCGACCAGAATGCTGTACAATAGGAAAGTGAGCTTCAAATTTTTTACATAGGATAGGGTTATGGAAACAAAAACAACTACAGGCATTGTTGGATGTGGCAACATCAGTTCCACTTATTTAAGAGCGCCGCAGCGCTTCGGCAATTTGCATATCGTAGCCTGCGCCGACATCGATTTACCGCGCGCCCAGGCCCAGGCTGAAAAGTTCGACATTCCCAGAGCATGCAGTGTCACAGAGCTGCTGGCAGACCCGGAAATCGACATCGTGGTCAATCTGACCGTTCCCACCGCGCACGCGGAAATCTCGCTGGCAGCACTCGCGGCTGGAAAGTCTGTCTACAGCGAAAAGCCGCTCGCCACCAGGCGTGAAGATGGGCAGGCCATCCTGGAGGCCGCCCGCGCCAGGCGGCTGCGTATCGGCTGCGCGCCAGACACGTTCCTGGGAGGGGGTCTGCAAACATGCATCAAGCTGATTAACGACGGGCAGATCGGCACACCTGTTGCGGCTACCGCGTTTATGATGAATCATGGCATGGAGCACTGGCATCCTGATCCCTATTTTTTCTACCAGCCTGGCGCGGGACCCATGTTTGATGTTGGCCCTTACTATCTCACAGCGCTCATCGCCATGATCGGCCCAATCAGCCGCGTGAGCGCCTCTACAAAAATCACCGCCCCTGAGCGTATCGTAACCAGCGCGACTAAAGCTGGCACAATTATACCCGTCAATACGCCGACACACATCACAGGCATCATGGATTTTGCGAGCGGCGCGGTCGGCACGATCATCACCAGTTTCGATATATGGCATCATCACCTGCCCTTTATCGAGATCTACGGAACGGAGGGTACGATCAGCACGCCCGATCCCAATCGCTTCGATGGCCCGGTTCGCTTGTGCCGGGCGAAGGATGACAGGTGGAGTGAAGTGCCGCTGACACATGACTATACGACAAATAGTCGCGGTCTGGGTCTTGCCGACATGATATACGCCATGCGTTACGGACATATGCACCGCGCGAACGGCGAAATGGCATACCACGTGCTCGACGTTATAGAATCATTCATGCAATCTTCAGCCGAGGGCAGGCACATCACTTTGAACAGCACGTGCCGCCGCCCTGAGCCGTTCGCGCCCGGTGAGCATAGCTGGGAATAACGCAGATAGAATTGAAAGGAGAAAGATGTGTCACCGATCAAAGGGCCTGCTCTTTTTTTAGCGCAATTCGCGCAGGATGTTCCTCCGTATGATACGCTGGAACACATCACCACGTGGGCAAAGGAACTGGGCTTCATTGGCGTGCAGATTCCGGCCTGGGATAGCCGCATGATTGACATCGATAAAGCGGCTGAGTCAAAACAGTATTGTGACGACTTAAAGGGGAGTTGCAGCGGGCTGGCTATCACCGAACTGGCAACACACCTGATAGGCCAACTTGTCGCGGTACACCCGACTTATGATGCCATGTTCGATAACTTTGCGCCTCCAGCACTGCGCGGTCATCCGAAGGAGCGCACCAGGTGGGCTGTTAACCAGATGATGCAGGCTATCAAGGCTTCCAGCAACCTGGGTCTGCGCGTCATACCGACCTTTTCGGGCGCATTCCTGTGGCCGACCATGTATCCCTGGCCGCAGCGACCGACAGGACTGGTTGATCTGGGCTTCAAAGAACTGGCGAAACGCTGGCAGCCAATCCTGAATATGGCGGATGAGCACGGCATCGACCTGGCCTATGAGATTCATCCAGGCGAAGACTTGCACGATGGCGTCACCTTTGAACGCTTCCTCGAGGCAACGGGCAATCACCCGCGCGCGCATATTTTGTATGATCCATCGCATTTCGTGCTGCAATGCCTGGACTATATCGGCTACCTGGATGTCTATAAAGAGCACATTAAAGCCTTCCACGTCAAGGACGCGGAGTACCATCCCTCGCCCCGTTCAGGCGTGTATGGCGGCTACCAGGACTGGAAGGATCGTGCCGGGCGTTTTCGCAGCACAGGCGACGGGCAGGTCGATTTCAAACGCATCTTCTCCAAACTAACACAGAACGGCTTTAGCGGCTGGGCTGTGCTAGAATGGGAATGCTGCATCAAGGATTCCGTGCAGGGAGCGCGCGAAGGCGCGGCTTTCATTCGCAGCATGTTGATTGACGTAGCAACTCACGCCTTCGACGACTTCGCCGCTGGCGCGCAGAACGAACAAACTAATTATGATATTTTGGGGTTACAAGTATGAAACAGGACATTACACAGAGAAAACTACGTGCGGGCATCGTCGGCGGCGGCCAGGGATCGTTCATCGGCGCTGTGCATCGTATCGCTTCCGAACTGGACGGGCAGGCCGAGGTAGTGGCGGGCGCAATGTCTGCCGATCCGCAGCGCGCTGCTGCATCCGCGCAGGCATGGTTTCTGAAACGTTCGTATGCCAACTTCGAGGAGATGGCGAAGGTAGAGTCGACTATGCCAGACGGCATCGATTTTGTGATGGTGACGACGCCCAACCACCTGCACTACCCGGTCGCGCGCGCCTTTCTGGAGCATGGCATCCACGTGGTATGCGACAAACCTATGACCTTCAACCTGGACGAGGCGCAGTCGCTGGTGGAACTGGTCGAGCAAAAAAAGCTTATTTTCGCGCTGACGCACAACTATACCGGCTACCCGGCGGTGCGACAGGCGCGCTATCTTGTCCAGCAGGGAGCCATCGGCACGATTCGCAAAGTGCTGGTTGAGTATGTGCAGGACTGGTTGATGGAACCGCAGGAGCGCAGCGGCAACAAGCAGGCGGAGTGGCGCACCGACCCGGCAAGGTCTGGTATAGCGGGCAGCATAGGCGACATCGGGACGCACGCCGAAAACCTGATGGCCTATATCACCAGCCTGAATATTGCGGCAGTGTGCGCCGACCTGACCTCCTTCGTGAAAGGCAGGCAATTAGACGATGATGCCAACATGCTGCTGCGCCTGGAAAACGGCGGCAAGGGCGTGCTGAGTTGCTCGCAGATAGCGGCAGGCGAGGAGAACGCGCTGAGTATCCGCGTCTACGGCACTAAAGCGGGCCTGGAATGGCATCAGATGGAACCTAACACGCTGATATTCAAACAGCCAGGACAGCCGCGCCAGCTACTGCGCACCAACATGCCCTATATGAGTGACGACTCAAAGGCGGCGGCGCGCGTCCCCGCAGGACATCCAGAGGGATATCTCGAAGCTTTCGCCAACATTTACAAGCTGGCAATCGCCGATATACGCCGTGTTGAAACGGGCCAGCCGCCAATGGGTGGATACCCTACCGTGTATGATGGGCTGCGCGGCATGCGCTTTATCACCAGGGTGGTAGAGAGTTCGCAAAAAGGCGCGGTGTGGGTGGATTTTTAAGGCTTACGCATGATCCAGGCGGCGCAACTCGATCTGTCCATCGCGCACACGCACCGCAAACGTTGGCGCGGCATAGGCCGACGGGCCGTTCACAATGCTACCGTCACTCATGCGAAAACTTGAACCATGCCAGGGACAGGTCACAACCCCATCCTGACACGTTCCCTCATCCAGGGGTCCGGCCAGGTGCGGGCAGGTTGCGCCGATAGCATAGATGGAGTTACCCTGCTTCAGCAAGACGGCCGGAATGCCCGCCGCATCCACGCGCGTCAGTTTACCTTCAACCAGGTGCTGCGCTTCCAGAACCGCGACGAAATCATCTGAGCCGCCTTCCCACGCCACGTGATTTACGCCGATGCCTTTCGCGAAGACCAGTTCGCCTCCCAGGTACGCGGAAAGCAGCGAAACGGCGTAGCCAGCCGTCGAAAGATAGACACCCGCGCGGCGTTTGCCAGTGAGGCGTAAGATAAGCGAGGCGATATTGGTAACAAGAATACCGCTGTTGAGTAATCCATGCATGATGCCAACCCGGCGGTCCGTCCCGTCCAGGTCGCTCCAATCGGTGATGCCCGTCACCGCTGCCCCTGCCGCGCCCAGGATGCCCAGGCCCAGCGAAATATCCGACCCTTGCGCGACTCCCTCGTCTTCATTATTAAGCCATGCCACATCTAACACTAGCGTGCTGCCCCACGCGCCAAGCGGTACATCGGTGAGCATAGGATGCAATGCATGTCCCAACCAGGTGCCGTTCAGGATATCCTTGATTTTGCGGTTCGGCTGCCCGGGCTGCCCGTACAATTTCAATAGCCAGGCTTGCAAAGGTGCGGCAAGTTTATCAAGCCATCTTTGACCCTCGACAACCTCTCCTATAAGATGACGAAGAGGTGGATTCCTGGGAGGTGTTTCGGCCCAACTCTGTCCTTCAGCCGGTACTACTTCTGATGACATCGGTTTTCATCCTTTCTAACAGTCGCTATATCGCTGTAGCGCCTACTTCACAACAAGCCAGCAGTAATCGCGTGGCGGATTGATACCCAGTATTGCGAAAGGCACTTCCGGACTGCGTTCCCGTAAAATATAGTCAATGACGCCTGGATTATGCGCATAAAAGCGCCGCGCACAGCGCAATGCAGTTCGCAGTGAGCGAAAATGCACGCACATTTGCTGCTGTTCTTGCAATTCGACATAGTTGAATTCATGCTGTGCCAGCCAATCATAATCCTGAGTACGCGGCCAGATGATGACTATTTTTCCTCCAATGCGAGTTACCCTCTTGAGTTCAGCCAGGCCAGGCTCGCCTCCCTGATTTGGTTCGGCAGTAAACGCGGAACAGGAAATCGCCAGGTCAACACTCTTATCAGGCAAAGGGAGCGCATCAAATCGACCCCGGCAGGGTACAATCCTGTCGTCAGCAGGGCTGAGCTTTTTCTGTAAAATGCGCAGCAAGCCGGGAGATGGCTCTACGGCATACACTTTATCAGCGCCATAGCGCACGCACTCAAAAGAAGCACGCCCGCTGCCCGCGCCAGCATCAAGCAGCATATTGCCATGAATATCCGGCTCGAGCTGCCGAAAAATGTCCGGGTGCAGCCTCTCTCCTTCGGTCAACTCTTCATAGAAATCAGGCGTTTTCCAGTAGGTCAGATCCCAGAAAAGCCGATCAAGCACCGCGCGCCGTGCAGCCCTTACCCGACGTGATGGAATGTATCGCTGCAATTCGTCATGAAAGGCCACGCGGTTGCCGGCTGGCACATTGCGCGCAATCCGTTGTATCACCTGATCTGGCATATCATGAAGACTATGCGCCAGGTTCTCTACTGTCAACCCGCATCCATTGTGACAAAGAAGGCTCTGTAATGTCGCATCATCGAAAACCATCAGGTCTTGCATCCGAAATGGATTCTCAAACTGCGGCGCCCCGCAATCATCCTGCGGTGAATACGAGGGCCACTGGCATCTAGGTAGTCTGGCGCAGTACGCGCCAGCCTGCCCGTGACCGGGAAAAGTGTTTGAGGAATTTGATTGTACAGCATGAAAAAGCTGCATATCCATTTCGACAGCTTATGTATGGTAGACTCAACAGATAAAATAGGCATCCCGACACTTTCGATAGTAACAGTTCTCTTCAATTATACGCAAGTGAACAATGAAATTCACTCCGGCACGCTCTCGATATTGTTACGCCACTCCATGCTAAAAAGTAACTCATCCGGCACGCTCTCGATATTGTTACGCCACTCCATGCTAAAAAGTAACTCATGCGGAAGAGAGCGGTATCATAAACGTTATACAAGCGTTAAATGAACCATTTGTGGCTGATCCTTCACTGGAAAAGCCTTTGTAGAAGTGTCTTGAATAAAACACCTCACCTCTTTCTCTCTCACTCCTGTTCCGCTTTTGGGGTGGTACAGTCCGTATGGAGGAGGTTCGCTTTTTGTACTGTGACATGCAGCATACTTCTGATACGATTGCGCAATCACAAACGCCTGTATAACGCTTTTTTTAACGCTCAGTGGATATTCTTTAAGAAGTGGGCCTCGCCAGATCCAGCAGGCCTAAAGGCAGAAGGCATTTTTCTCGAACCGAAAGGAGCTCATGCAATGAATGATCCTGCCCAATACCTGCACTTTGGATTTATCCTGATCTCACTGGCCAACTTGATCGTAATTGCTCTCCTGATTGTTGTCTTCGTGCTGGCAGTTGCGCTCCGACGACCCGAAAAGCAGCGCCTTTCTACAATCGAAGCCGTGCCGGACCTTGAGGAAGCAGACGATAGGGAGTTGACAGAGGAGGCGGTGCGCTCATGAACATAACCACCGGGATTCGCGAACGGGTGCGCCGCTGGATGCCCCTGGAAGACTTGCTTCCCGATAAGCTGCCGGCATTCGTACGCTCACCGGCCTATTTCTTCGGCGTCATCTCCCTTTCCAGCCTCGTCCTCTTGATTCTAACCGGGATTCTGCTGGCTGCCTTTGGGCCGCAGTGGTGGCATGACAATGCCGTCGGCCATTTTGTGAACAGTCTCCATTTCTGGTGCGCTGAGTTGTTCTTCTTCTCGATGACGCTGCACCTGTGGGTCGCATTTTTCAAGGGGGCCTGGCGTCATGGACGTGGATTGACCTGGGTATCTGGCATGCTGGCCTTTCTGGCAGCTATTAGCACCGCCTTTACCGGCTATCTGTCGATGACGAACTTTAGCGCGCAATGGATCGCCGTCCAGGGCAAAGATGCGCTCAACTCAATTGGGATCGGCGCCTTCTTCAACCTGCTGAACTTCGGGCAGATGTATGGCTTTCACATCGTGCTCCTGCCACTGCTGCTCATCCTCCTGATTGGTATGCACTTGCTGATGGTCCGTATGCGTGGCATCGTGCGCCCCTATGCTCCGACAGTTGAGGAGGAACGGGCCAGAGAAGCGCTCTGGAGAGGCGGAAAGCGCAAAAAGACCCGGACCACTTCGGCGGCGCCGCACCCACTGCCATCCGATCAGGCCAGCTACTATCGCGGGATCCGAATGATGCCCTATGACCTCATCCGCGAGGGATTGATCGCGTTGATGGCGGTCTTCGTGCTGGTGGTTGCCTTTGCCGGCTTCTTGTCATCTCCGGATGAGCCGCCGTTGACGCTTCAGCAGTATGCCCAGCAGAATCCAGTCGGCTTCGTCACCACCGCCATGAAGGAATTGAGCGGCACGAGCGTCATTGCCCAGTATGGGCCGCCTTACAACCAGGGAACTGGCTCCGTGCAGTTCATCGGGCCGCTTTCACTCCAGCAAGTGGCAGGCGTGACCATCCCCATCGATGTAGCACACGTCTATGTCCTTGATCCCTTAACTATCGCTGCACAGACCGATCCACAGGTAGCAGCGGCGCTCAAGACATTTACGCAAGCCGGGGCAAAACAGCAATCGAGTTGGGAAGATGCCTATACCCAGGCACTGGGGAAAGCAACGGGAAGCAACGGTCATGTGGTCGTTCCGCAAGGCGATGATGGTCCACTTCCCGCGATGATGGACCATTTGCTCGCGTTAGGCAGCAGTGGCGCGTTAGACGGCTTGCTCCTGCGCAGTGGCGGCTTCTATCAGAATGACTTTACCAAACCACTCCTCTTCTTATCGGAGGATGCGCTGCCGGCAAAAGCAGCGCAATTCAACCTGCTGGGTTCGCAATGGGGAGTGATGAATGAGACTGGCAACTATCCCGGGCAGGCGTGGCTCTGGCTCTACACCTTCTGGTACCAGGTCCCGCCTTACAACACCTCGACCAACGCCGATGCGCTGGTGCTAGTCACGATGGGAATACTCACCGCCCTGCTCGTGTTATTCCCTTTCCTGCCCTATTTCAAGCGTCTGCCATATTACCTCGGCGTCCACCACCTGATCTGGCGCGAGTACTATCGCGACGCGCATGATGTGCATGACAAGTCTCTTGTCGAAGGAGCGAATCCGGGTCCGGCGACATAAAAGAGAGCAGATTTCCTTTGTATTTGACGTCGCTCTCATGCGAGGCATATACTATATCCATAAAATATCGTTCTCAGCGGGTGGCCTGTAGATACAGGCAGAATAGGGAAGCCGGTGCGATTCCGGCGCAGTCTCACGCGCTACTGTAACTGGTGAGCAACTCATCCTCTTTATGATGAAGAGCGTATGCCACTGTTCGCGAACGAATGGGAAGGCGATGAGCGGCGTTTATAGCCAGGAGCCAGGAGACCTGCCCGCCGAGGTATGCTCACAATCCTTCGCGTAAGAGGAGCGGGCTGCCGGAACATGGCTGACCCTTTGCGCCAGGCAATATTGCTTCACACACTGCGTCTGTGCCTGTTTCAGGTTGACCTCCATTGTACGCGAGGAGACAACGAGCGTTGTAATAACATGGAGGTTACAACCCGATGCTCTCCCGTGTCACATCCTATCGTCTCTCACTTGTCTTGCTGCTATCATGCTTCGCGCTTCTCGCGGCCTGCGGGCAAAGCGCAGCCACAAAGACCGCTTCGCAGCCGACGCCTACCCCAACCGTTGTGTACGACTATTACGGCACGCCGGTTGTCTTCCCGACCAGCGCGCCGCAACGCATCGTTTCGCTTGTTCCCAGTTCCAGCGAAATTCTTGCAGCCTTAAACCTGCAAAGCCGGGTGGTAGGCGTGGACTACTACACGTCCTACCCGCCAGCACTGGCATCGCTGCCAAAGGTGTCCGATGTCAACGGCAAATACAACGTCGAGCAGATTGTGGCGCTGAGGCCAGACCTCGTGCTCAGCTATGGCGGCCTGTCAAAACAATATGACCGGCAATTGCAAAGTCTGGGCCTGCGCGTCATCGATCTACCGATTGCCAACCTGGAGCAGGTGCTCCAGCAAATCCTGGTCGTTGGCCGCCTGACCTTCACGGAAAGCACGGCCCAAGCCCTTGTAAACCAGTTACAGCAGCAAATTAATCAGATCAAGAAAGCAGTAGAAGGTACCACCGCACCCAAAGTGATGCTGGAAGTCGATGACAGCACGCCCGGCAAACCGTATGTCTTCGGCGGCGGTTCATACGGAGACGAAATGCTGCAGGATGCCAACGGCATCAACATCTTTCACAACGACAGCAGCAATGGCGGTTATCCGCAGGTCAGCGATGAGGCGGTCATCTCCGCCAACCCGCAGTTCGTCATTCTGACGGAAGACCCGGCCTATGGCGGCAATCCGGCGCAGGTGTACCAGCGCCCAAACTGGGGCAGCATTGACGCGCTGAAGCTGCGCCAGGTCTATCGTATCAACGCCAACATCATGCAGCAGGCCAGCCCAAGACTAGTCGAAGGACTGCAATGCCTGGCGCAGATCATTCATCCTGATCGCTTCAGCAGCGCATTGCCCGCTTACTGCACGGGAACCGTCTGAGACACGGGCGCAGGATGTATAATTGATTGGTTCCTTGTTGGCGTATGTTCAGCATCCAATGAATGGTTTTTATACCATCGATGAAAGTATGAGTGGAAGGTAGCTTGCATGGCTGAGTCCCTTGAAGCCATTCGTCTCCTGGCGCATCAAGCCAGGAGCGCAGCCGCAGTACTGGCTCGCGCCTTTCATAATGACCCATTCATGCAATATCTCATCTCCAACGACCGGAGGCGCGCTCGCTTGCTGCCGTCATTGTTTGGTATCCTGGTGCGCTACAGTCTGTCCTATGGGGAGGTGTATACAACACCAGGGCTGGATGGTGTGGCATGCTGGCTTCCGCCGGGTGAGACCAATCCGCCTTTTCTGCGCCTGGCAAGGGTTGGGCTGCGCGGCGCGCCTGTAGGATTGGGATTGGCAGGGCTACGTCGATATTTGCGAGTTGCGCATTATATGGAAGAGGTGCATGCACACTCGACACCAGGAGCGCACTGGTATTTGTGGGGATTGGGCGTTGAGCCACAACGTCAGGGGCAGGGACTTGGCGGATTGCTGATGCAGCCTGCGTTGGCGCATGCCAAAACGGAGGGGGTAGCGTGCTATCTGGAGACAACGAACGGCGTGAACGTGCCGTTTTACCAGCGACATGGTTTCAATGTGGTCAGCGTAGGAGAAGCACCGGCGAGCGGCTTGCGTGTGTGGGCAATGCTGCGACAATAAGCACAAAAGCGGCTCTTGAGGATCTTCCAGAGTTAGGAGCATAGCTGCTGCACTCATCAGGGAGCAGCAGCTATGCTCCTACCCAGTATGCATACTTTAGACGATGGACGAAACGCTAGGGCCAGTTAGGCTTGGGATACTCCGGAGGGTTCGTAGCCAGATTAGCTGGATACACGGACACCAATGATCCTTTCTGCCACTGGAACAGGTACCCTGTTGCAAGGATGTTTTCTCCCTGGGCATTGAACTGCACCGGTCCCTGGACGCTCTGGAAGGTATCGCTCGAGTGAAGTTCAGCGATAAGTTTTGTATTATCGATGCTGTGAATTTTGGTCGCTGCCTGGACCAGTACCTGTCCCACGGCGAAGGCTTCCGCTACGTCGGAACTGATCTGGTCGGCTGTGCCGCCGTATTGAGCCAGGAAGTCCTTAACCATTTGCGCGTTCTGGTAGGTGTTGATCGATGGGTACCATCCACCGTTCGGCACGAATACGCCCTCAGCAGCACTTGCTCCACCAATGGCATTGAGGAATTGCGCGCCCTGATCTGGTCCTGCCGTCGCTATGATGGCTTTCGGATTGTAGTGCTGCTGCTTGAATGCCTGAATAAAGGCGGTAATGTCAGGCAGCAACGTGCCGGTAACTATGACCTGCGCATTAGAGGCGATCATCTTTTGCGCAATAGGCGTAAAGTCGGTGGTCTCTGCCGGGTACACCTGGTAAGAGGTGGTTGTGACTCCGCCCTTCTCCAGCAGCGCACGCGCGGTATCTACCTGCGGCTGGGTGAATGGATCATCCTCGGTTGCATAGGCTGCCGTTGTGGGCCGCTGCCCGGCCGGCAGCGACAGAAGATACTGCGTAAAACTCACCAGCAGGTTGGCAACAGGAGCCGAAACATCGAAAAGGTTGTGCAGTCCCTGCGTAAAGACGGAAGGGCCACCACCAGCGCCTTCGATCATAGCATAGCCATAGCGGTTGGCCACCACCGAGGCCGGCTTCGTCAGCAGGGTGGAGAATGGCCCAAGCACCAGGTCATCATGGTGAACAGTGATGAGTGTCTGGTAATTAGTGACAACCTGCGTCGTGCTACTGGCATCAGACAGGATATCCAACTGCACCTGGCGACCAAGCAGGCCGCCGTTTTTGTTGACCGTAGCTGCCCAGAGCTTATATCCCTGCTCGAAGGCCTGGCCATCGGCAGAGAAATCACCCGAGAGTGATAGTGAAATACCGATCTTGATGGGGGGTTGAGGCGTAGGGGTGCCAGTTGTAGTAGTGGTACTTCCTCCGCCGCAGGCACTGAGTACGAACAGCGCCGCAATCAACACACCAATGCTGTTCAGGACGGACTTTTGCCATAGAGCATAGCGTCCCTTCATGATTGTCCTCCTTCTTTACCACCGCCTGGATACGATGGTTGTTCTGGTTCTTTAACACCACTTTATGTGGCATCAGGGCAAATTTGTTTTCCCGTTATTTGGAGAATACCAGAAAACAGCCGAGGTTTTCTTCATGCCCACTAATACTACGTTTCTCTCGGTGACATGCTCACTCAATAGAGCGCGCCTGAACCCGATTCACTGCTTTTTGTGTTAAGCTGTGAGCAAAGAAGAAATTTGGCGCGTCCGAGCCCGGCATTCATCGGTGGAGGTCAACGCGCGACTCTTGATCTGCGCGAAAGGACGATGTCACGTGCGAAGCCGATCACTCACGACTGAGCAGATTCTGACCCTGCTTGCAGAAACGCCGCCGCGCATCGCCGCGCTCACCGCCGATCTGGCACCAACTCAATTGCATACAAGGCCCAACCACGATGGGTGGTCTGCAAACGATGTGCTTGCCCATCTGCGTGCGTGTGCTGACGTCTGGGGTAACTGCATTATGGCGATGATCGCCCAGGACACGCCGACGCTGCGGGCGGTCAATCCCCGCACCTGGATCAAGCAGACGGACTATCTCGAACTGGATTTCCGGCCCTCGTTGCGCTCCTTTGCCACGCAGCGTGCCGAGCTCCTGGCAGTTCTCTCCACGTTGCCGCCTGAAGGATGGGAACGATCAGCGCGAGTTTCGGGGGCGGGAAAGGTCCTCGAGCGGACCGTGCTGTTCTATGCGCAGTGGCTGGCTCGCCATGAACGGCAGCACGTCAAGCAGATCGAATACATCGTCAACACTGAGTAAGCCGCTCCCCCATAACGCAAAACGATCACACCTCATACCGAGCGACGATGGGCGGCCACAAGGAAATAGACTGGGATGTTGTCGGCAGTTAAGCAAGATTGGCTTGTTGTCTGACCAGGAAAAGTAAGGAGGAAACAGCATGACAGAAACCAGTGAAATTTGGACTGGCAAAGCCAGCAGCTATGATCGGGCGCGCCCTACACCGCCACTGGCTTTGCTCGATCTGCTGACGCAGTTGATTCAGATGCCGCATCCAGCCCTGGTGGTGGATTTGGGCAGCGGGACCGGACTATCTACCGCGATCTGGGGTGAGCGGGTCGAGCGGGTGATTGGGATCGAGCCCAATGCCGACATGCGCAGAGAGGCCATCCACAAAGCGCTCGACCATCCCTTTGCAGCACAGATCGAGTATCGGGAGGGAGTGGCTCATCAGACGGGCCTGCCTGATGGGTGCGCTGATATCGTCACTGCTGCCCAATCGTTCCACTGGATGGATCCGACGACGACCCTGGCCGAGATCGCTCGGATTCTGCGACCTGGAGGACTCTTTGCTGCGTATGACTATGATTCGCCACCAGCAATCCATTGGGAGTTGGATAGGCTCGCCCAGGAGATAACCTCGCGCTTCGTGAAGCTTATCCGGGAGCGCGGGCTGGCTTCAACCCTCAAGATGTGGTCGAAGGACAGGCATCTGGACCACATGCGCGAGAGCGGGCACTTCCGCTTCGCCCGTGAGGTGTTGCTTCATCATATCGAGCAAGGAGACGCGGCACGGTTTCTAGAGATGATGCGGAGCAGCGCGTTCAGCCACCAGTTCCAGTTCACTGAACAAGAGATCGGTTTAGATCGCCTCAGCAGCGCTGCATTCCAATATATCGGGTTCGAACCCATCCCCTGGTATGTGAGTTACCGAGTCCGCATCGGGATCAAGTGAGTGCGGGGATGTGAAAAAGACCAGTATCTTTTTGCTCCTTCTATTCGTCTAGAGAGAGAACGCTATTTCTCTCGTTATGAGAGTAATTGGGGAAGGAGGATTCATGTCATCCGATGACCCCCAGGCAAACGCTTCGTGGCCGTTGGAGGAGAAAGCCTCCTCCAGGCAGGGAAGGCCGCTCACACGCGGCATGCGTCCGCTGATCTACGAATTGTTCGTGCTTGGCGAACTCCTGGTCCAGCCCATGTCCGGCTCGTTTCTCCATGAGACTGCCCGGCGCATACTGGGACCATTTCGCCCTTTGAGTTGGGGGATCATCTCTCCCCTGCTGCGCCGGTTGGAGCAGCAGGGGATGGTGACGTCGGTCACCGAACAGCGGCGGGCAGGCTTGCCATCTTCGGGACGTGGTCAGCCGCCACGCCTCTATACGATTACCCCGGCAGGTCGGGAGCGCTTCTTGAGCTTGCTCCTTACGCCAAGCGCCTATAGCCGAGACACGCCTGAGGAGTTTGTCATCAAGTTGACCAAATTCCAGTTTTTGACCCCGGCACAGCGGGTGACGGTCCTCCAGTGGTATCGGAGCTACCAGGACATCCTGCGCAGCTCCTATCAAGAGGCTCGTGACTATGTGCGTCATAACCCGGAGATTACCGATGGAGAGCGCGCCTGGATCATGCGCTCCATCGAGTACCGCTTGCACCGGGTGCAGGCGGAACGCTCCTGGCTCGACCAGCAGATTGCTGGAGAGCAAAGAGAGCAAGATGCGGACCCCCCAATGATGGAAGAATAAGATGAGATGAAAGGAAGAACACGATGAACCAGGAAAAGACGGAAGGAGAACTTCCTCAATTATGAAACTGGGATTGCATCTCTACGATTTCTCCTGGCCAGGTGGCGCAAGTCAGCTTGGCCCCACACTGGTCCAGATCGCACAGGTAGCCGAGGCCGCCGGATTTGATCGCATCAGTACCGTGGACCATGTGTGGCAAAGCCACTACCTGGGCGGGCCAGAACGCGAGGTCCCCTCGTGCTATCCAACCCTGACATACCTGGCTGCCCACACCAGTCGCATCAAGCTGCTCGCCCTGGCCACAGGAAGCCCGTACTGGCACCCCATCTTGCTCGCCAAGACGGTCACGACCCTGGATGTGCTTTCTAGTGGTCGTGCGTGGCTGGGCATTGGCGCTGGCGATTATGAAGAGGAGGCAGTCGGGTCGGGACTGCCGTTCCCTCCACTGAAAGAGCGCTACGAGCGGTTGGAGGAGATGCTCCAAATCTGCTTGCGCATGTGGCAAGGAGAACAGGGCGACAAGCGTGCGTTCGAGGGAAAACACTACCGCATCGAGCGCCCGTTCAACATCCCGCAAATCCTCACGCGTCCACATCCGCCGATTCTGATTGCCGGCAGTGGCGAACAAAAGACCTTGCGGCTGGTCGCACGCTATGCCGATGCCTGCAATCTGCAACCTGGCCCACAGATCCCGCAGAAGTTGGAGGTGCTGCGCCAGCATTGTGAAGCCGAGGGTCGCGACTATGACGCGATTGAGAAGACCTGCGCCTTTGCTTTCGACGTGGGCGAGGATGGTTCCAAAGTGGACGAGCTGATCGGTCAACTGCGCTGGCTCGCCTCGATGGGGATTCAGACGGTCCTGGGCGTGGTTCCGCAGGTCTACCGGATTGAGCCGCTCAAGATCATTGGTCGGGAGGTCATTCCCGCCGTCGCCGACCTGTGAGCACGAATATGAAGCGAGAATGTCTCATCTGGGTGAAATTAGAACAGCTCGGCCCTTATCATACGGAATGAGGAACCAGGGG
>Ga0070733_10000593_pt1 | contig 28863 bp, 27 predicted proteins | sample Coa_R1_9_FD_66450 | JGI IMG/M metagenome (GOLD analysis project Ga0070733, IMG submission 66450) | Surface soil microbial communities from Centralia Pennsylvania, which are recovering from an underground coalmine fire - Coalmine... | ecosystem: Environmental > Terrestrial > Soil > Unclassified ...
GACAGTTTTTCGACCGCCCTCAGGACATGAAGGGCGGCCGGAAAAACTTGGGATGACAAATGAGCCGAAACGGCGGCCGACACTAAGTTACGAATGGGATATCAAAAGGGGTAAGGCCACACGCCCAAAGGGCAGAGTAGCCATGCTCGGAGCTATCCGTCAACTGCTTTACAACTCCCAAAACATTCGACACCTTCCCATGATAACTCTGCGCGCCATTTTGGCTCAAAACCTTCAGTCCATTGGTCAACGGTCGCGACGTAGGCACCTAACGCTATGTTCGATTTTTGGGGATCCCCACAAGCGTCGCCATAATACTCGCAGCAGCGCCAAAGGGCTGTTCTCCGACAGGCCTAGCCCACCGACAAAGTTTTTTAAGCCCGTAAGTTTTTTAAGCCCGTAACGTGGGAACATGACGCATTCTGAGAATGGCGCGATGCCTCCGTTAGGATGAAATGTTTATAGATATGACGAGATTTGACTACATCTCATAAATGTTGCACTCTCTCATTCGGTCTGAATCGTCGAATGGGGAGGCTCTGTGAAAGTAAGAGTAACGGCAGGTGTGATTTCTATGTGGGCTGGGATTCTTAGCATTCCGCCACTTGCGGTTTGGTACACCGACCACTTCCCTAGTATACACGCGAGACTTCCAGCGTGAGGCGGCGAGGTGACGCTAACTACGACTGTCTTGTTAGTCGCCGTAATGCTAGTTGCCAACGCGACTATTCACGCGAGAATCGTGCGCAGCGCTACCAGCAAAGACGTATCCGCCGCTGATTGCAACTGAGGTATCGCCTAAACCATCCCTGCTCAAGAACGAAACCTTCTTTTTGGGATGATGCAGAAGCGTTCGCCAGTTCGGACGCTTCAGCATCCTGCTAGGCTTGGCCGAATATATCGGCGTCCCTTGCGATGATTATGGCGAAACTGAAATTCGGCCAAGTAGAGCGGCAGATATTTAGCCGAGACGTTGTGATAGGTGCCCATAACGCCGCGCTTCAGCAAGCTCCAAAACGATTCGATGTTATTCGTGTGCACGACGCCGCGCACGTACTCGCCCGCTTTGTGATCGACCATCCCATGCGGATACATACGTCGGATGTTTTGCATTGTCGTTTTCCCGGTATTGGCCGATCCGCCACCGTGATACTTCTGCCGGTCTTTCCAATGCCGATTGGATTGCTTGCCGCCGATGTAGGTTTCGTCAATTTCGACGATGCCCATCAATTGCTTGAAGCCGTCGTCGTGCATCGCCGCGCGGAGCCGATGGCAGACGAACCAAGCGGTATGTGTAGAAGATCGCTCGCCAAAGAACATGCGCCGAATCTGGAGAGCCGAAACGCCTTTTTTGCTCTGCAACATCGTGTAGAGCACCTTGAACCACGTCAGGAGCGGGACGTTGGTATTCTCGAAAACCGTCCCGACGAGAACGGAGAAGCGATAAGGGTTGGAGTGCTTATCGGTCTTGTTCCGGCACTGCCAATGGAAGGGTCGCGCCGTGCTCTCATAGACCTTGTGGTTGCCGCAGATAGGGCACTGTGGGCCAGACGGCCATCGCCGCAGCGTCAGGTAAGTCCGGCAGGCCGGTTCGTCAGGGAAAGTCGCCATCAATTCTTGGAAGGTCTGCATGAAAGAAAATATAGCGTAGAACCAATCTGTAGTCAAGTACCATCATATCCCCAAATGTTTCATTACGTAAGGCCTGTTGAGAGGACATTATCGTGCCCCTCTCTGATGAGTCGAGTATGTTCTTCCCCAAATAAGGGTTGGAGCTGTGACCTGACCGGTGGCCTGCCCCCCCAACGTAGGCGCGCTTATGAGTAGAGTCCGGGGTTAATGTTGTGCCCCGATTGGGGCAGTGGAGCAAGGGGGCGGTCCGCGGAGCCTGAGCGTGCTCAGGCGGACCGCCCCTTGCTGGATGGCGTATTCGGCTGGGGCCAAAGCACCCAGACTGCTGTGCGGCGGAGCTGGTTGTAATCCCGGCGCGAGGCCGAGTCGACACGTATCCCAAGCTGGATGTGTCAGGCACTGTGGCAGCGCGACTGAGTGGGGCGAGCAGATCGGCGAGCAGATCGTTGATCAGCAGAAGCGTGAAGCGCCTTGGCGACAACTTTGTTGTCAACGCCGGTTGAAAGTTGAGCATCTGCGTCGAAGATCGCCGAAGTAAAATTGACCCACCCCCTCGCGCTCGACCAGGGGAGCGCGAGGGGGATCATCCCCCGTCGCCGGTCTGTCTAGTGTTCCGCGGTGTTGCCACGTGTAGCCATCGCTATGGTACGAGCGTTCGCCGCGGCGTAACATCAGCGACTGCGGATTGCGTTAATAAGGTGCTTATGTTGATTCTTTATTATTCGCCAGATGCTTCCTCAATAATTCCGCACATTACACTCGAAGAAATCGACGCCTTCCTACGAACGCAAACTTGTCGACTTAGCCAAAGGCGAGCACAAAAGTGATGCCTATCTGCGAATCAATCCTCCTGGAAAGGTGCCGGCACTTTTGATCGATGGAGTGTGCTCACGGAGAACGTCGCAATCCTGATCTTTCTTGCGAAACGTTGCTTCGCTGGTTTCCCTGCGGCGGCGAGCAGTCCACCTTTGCGCTTGTCCTTGAGTCTGAAGCTCTCACCGTTAATGCTGACGATGATTGAATGATGGAGGATACGGTCGAGCATCGCCACGGTGAGTGCCGTCACCAGCGAAGGCCGTATCCCAACTCCCGACGGTTAGGTTCGAAGTCAGGATCATCGAGCCGTGCTCGTAACGTCGCGCCACGACCTGGAAGAACAGATTGGCCTGCTCACGGCTCATCGGCAGGTAGCCGATCTCGTCGATGATCAGCAGCTTGTAGGCGTTCACCGTGCGATGCATGACCTCACGATAGCGGCCCTGGCGCTGCGCGGCTTCGAGCATCAGCACCAGCTCGGCGGCGCTGAAGAAGCGGGTTTTGTAACCCTTCTGAGTGGCTAGATAGCCGAGTGCGATCGCCAGGTGAGTCTTGCTCACGCCCGAGGGCCCCAGGAAGACCACGTTCTCCGCGCGCTCGACGAAGGCGAGGCTCGCCAGCTCCATAATCTTGCGCGGTGCGCCGGTGGCGAAGTTGAAGTCGTACTGATCGAGCTCTTAACTGCGGGGAAGCCCGCGATGCGCGCGAACATCTCGCGAGCACGCGCCCGGCGTATCTCGCGTTCGGCAGTCAGCAGTTCCTCGACGAAGTCGGTGAATGAGGTTTGCTTTTCGGCCGCCTGCTGCGCCAGCGCGGTATACTGCGCGGTGACACCGCAAAGCCGTATGGCTGATCATTGGTCGCGGCTATCTCTGCGGTCCGCGATGCCGGTCTTTTTCAAGGATCTTCAGATCTGCCTGAAGTTTGCGCATGCCTCTCCCTTCCGGGCGCCGCGCTGGCGCAGCAATTACTTGAACAAATAGTCCCTAACTCGCCATCGAGAGAGATGCAAATCAGGCGAGGCTAAGACAGCGATCATGGGGTCGATGAGTCGCGCATGACCGGCGCGGCAGACGAGTCTTCGGACAAAACGCCGGCTGCTGATGACCCAATAGGACGCGTTACGCGGGCCGCCAGCACCATCGCGAACGCGATCAAAGTCGCGGGAGCGCTCCCTGAATCGACGAGCACAGAAACTGCCTCAGGGCCCAAACCGTGCCGAACAGGCCGAAGATTGCCGCGGCGCGGGCGGTATTGCCGCCGACGAAATCCTGCACCAGCTTGGGCAGTACCGGCGCGACCATCCTGAGCGCCAGCATGTCGAGCACGAACCGTCACAGAGATGAAGGCAATGGCGGTGGGTCGACTTTGGCGGCAGAGTCGGCAGCGGGCCTCGACCGATCCTTGGTGTGGAGTATCCTGGGTGCGGAGCATCCTGGGTGCGGAGCATTCTGGGTGCGGAGCATTCTGGGTGCGGAGCATTCTGGGTGCGGAGCATCCTGCTGCCGGGGCGGGTGGCAAAGACTGGCGGCTGATGGCAAGATTATCGGAGACTATAAACGACCATTAAACGCGAGAGAATGCTGCCTACAGAAACCTCCGTCGAGAAGATTATCCTGGCCGAGCCGCGCGGTTTCTGCGCCGGCGTTGATCGCGCGGTCGAGGCCGTGCGCGGCGCGCTGCGCGACTATGGCCGCCCGCTCTACGTGCGCCATCAGATCGTCCACAACCGCTTCGTGCTCGAAGCGCTCGAGCGCGAGGGCGCGGTCTTCGTCGAGAACCTGGACGCCGTGCCCGAGGGCCAGCGCGTCATCTTCAGTGCGCACGGGGTCGCGCCGAGTGAATGGGACCACGCGCGCGCGCGGCGGTTGCGCGTGATCGACGCGACCTGTCCGCTGGTGACGAAGGTGCATTCCGAAGTCGAGCGCTATGCCGCCGAGGGTCAAGGCGTCATCCTGATCGGCCATGCCGGTCACGAAGAGGTCAACGGCACGCTCGGCGTCGCGCCAGGCAAGGTGATGTTGGTCGGGACCGTCGCCGAGGTCGCTGCGCTGGAGGCGCCCGACCCGGCGCGTGTCGCTGCAGTGACGCAGACCACGCTCAGCGTCGACGACACCCGCGAAATCATGGAGGCGCTCAAGGAGCGATTTCCGGAGCTCGCCACGCCAAAGACTGACGACATCTGCTACGCCACCCAGAACCGGCAGAACGCCGTGAAGGAGTTGGTCGAGGTCAGCGACGCGATTCTGGTGGTCGGTTCGAAATCGAGCTCGAACGCTAATCGCATGGTTGAGGTCGCCCGCATGCGCGGCAGCCGGGCCTTCCTGGTCGATTCGATCGCCGACGTCGAGCCCGCGATGCTCGCGGGGGTGACCGCACTGGGTCTCACCGCCAGCGCGTCGTCGCCCGAATGGCTGGTCGAGCAGATCATCGGCGCTTTCGCCGAACGGGGCGCCACGGTCGAGCTGATGAAGCTCAAAGAGGAGCGGATACGTTTTCCCCTGCCCAAGCCGGCTGAGCCATGATCGAGCGCGAGCCGCATCACTAGAGTGGATCGGCCGCGCGGCTATATTGCCGTCGAGGGTCCGATCGGCGTCGGCAAAAGCAGCCTGGCCCGTTTGCTCGCGCGCGAGCTCAACGCCCGCCTGGTGCTCGAAGAAGTTGACGACAATCCCTTCCTCGCGCGCTTTTACGAGGATGCGGACAAGTTCGCGCTGCCGGTCCAGCTCTATTTCATGCTCACCCGCTACAAACAGCAGCAGGAGCTGGCGCAGCAGGAGCTTTTTTCACTGGCGACAGTTTCGGACTATCTCTTCGCCAAGGATCGCATCTTTGCCGCGCTGAACCTCGCGCCCGACGAACTCGCGCTCTATGACAACGTCTATCGGTTGCTCGACGCGCGGATGGTCAAACCCGATCTCGTCGTTTTCATCTCGGCGCGCGGCGAAGTTCTGCTCGAGCGGCTGCGCAAGCGTGATCGTCATTTCGAACGCGACATAAGCGTTGATTATCTGGAACGGGTCTCGGCGGCGTTTCGGGATTTTTTCTTCTACTACGACGAGTCTCCCCTGCTGGTGGTCGACACGTCGGAAATCGACTTCGTCGAGGACTCCGACGACCTGCGCGATCTGATGCGCGAGATCGAGCGTGCGGGCCAGGGCGTCCAGCACTTCGTCCCGCGCAAGAGCTGACCGTCATCGGCGCGCGCCTGAGCTTAGAGCGCGCTGAATTCGCGCTCGATCTGGGTCGCCAGCGCGAAATCTTTGGCGGTCACGCCGCCGGCATCGTGCGTCGAACAGGTGAAGGTCACGCGCGTGTAGTTGACGAGAATATCAGGATGGTGATCGGCGGCCTCCGCCAACTCTGCGACGCGGTCGATAAAGCGGATCCCAGCCATGAACTCCTTGAAGCGATAGAGCTTGCGGATCGCGTTGTCGGTGTACTCCCATCCTGCGAGCTGCTGCAATTGGTCGGTGATCTGTTGCGGGCTGAGCTTGGCCATGATGCGTAACCTCCGAGCTTTAACGCAGCTTCAGTACGCCTGCAGAGGCATCGCCGGACGACGACTCGGTCAGCGCACTTGTCGATGCCACACCGCTTATATTAGACCAGAGCCTATGGCTAACAAGTACGTGACAGATGAAGTGCGCAAGCAAATCGGCAAAACTGCGGAGCCTCGTACTTATGAGGTCGAGCGCGGCGCGATTCGGCGCTTTGCCGAGGCGATCGGCGATCCCAATCCGCTGTTCAATCGCGAGGTGGAGGCGCGCGGGAGCCGCTTCGGCGGCATGATCGCGCCGCCGACCTTCTGCCGCTCGATGATGGCGGCGTTCCCCGAGATCAAAATCGACATGCCGGGAAATCGCGGACTCGACGGCGGTTCGGACTGGGAATATTTCGCGCCGATCCGCCCCGGCGATCGCATCACGGTGCAGACCAAAATCGCTGACATCCGCGAAAGCGACGGACGGCTCGGCGCGATGGTTTTCACCACGATCGAGACTTCGTACACCAATCAATTCGGGCAGCTCTGCGCGCTCCAGCGCGCGACCGGGATCCGCTACTAGCCGAGGGCGTCCCACGGAGGAGATCGATGCCACAGAACTACTATGAAAATATCGAAGTGGGCGCGCTGATTGGTCCGCTCGAAAAGGAACCGACGACCCAGCAATTGGTCAAGTACGCGGGCGCCTCAGGCGATTTTTACCAGATTCATTACGATAAGGATTTTGCGCTGAAGAATAATCTGCCGGGCGTGATTCTTCACGGCGCCTTGAAGAATGCCTTTCTCGGGCAGCTCATGACGGATTTCGCCGGCGAGCTCGGATGGCTGCGCAAGCTTTCCGTGCAATATCGCGGCATGGATCAGCCGGGGACGAAGGTCGTCTGCAAGGGCCGCGTGACGAAGAAATATGTCGAAGGCGCGGATCACCTGGTCGATTGCGAGATTTGGCTCGAAAACGCCAAGGGCGAAAAGACCACGCCGGGCAGCGCCACCGTGATCCTGCCGTCGCGCGGATGAGCACGGGCCGATGCGCCGTCAATTCGCCGCCGGCAGCTTCGAGGCCGCGGACCTCCGGCAGGGACGCGTCGAAGCCAACTACCAAAAGGTTTTGACTCGGCTGCTCGCGGCCCATGCGTTGGCCGAAAAGCTCACGGCCGAGGGCTATAGCCGCGCGCGCGAGTTTGTTACTGACCCCGCGCTGCTGATCAGCGTCGAAAAGAATCTCGCCGAAGAACGCAAGCACGCCCGGCTGATATACGCGGCATTGGAGGAATTGGGTCTCAGCGAGGCGCGCGCCGACCGCTCGATGATCACCGCGCTCAAAGCGCCCTCCTTCGTTGCGCCGCGCCAATTCGCCGAGCACGCCGCCGACGAACTTGACCTCGTGATGGCGAGCGTCAGCCTCGATATGACCGGGCTCATCATGATCGGCGTCAACTACCGGGATTCGAGCTACGCGCCGCACGCCCGCGCTGCGGAAATCATCCTGGCGGAAGAAGAGGAGCACGAGTTGTTCGCGGCGGGTGAGTTACGCGATGCGGCCGAACGCTGCGGCGCCGACGCGGTCAATCTGGCGCTGCGCGAATGGCTTCCGCGCGCGGTCAATTTCTTCGGACCACCGGGGAGCGGATTCACCTACGATTGCATTCGCTATGGTTTGAAGTCGCGCGACAACGGCGAGCTCGCCGAGCTTTACTTGAAGCTACTCGAGCGCCGCGTCAACCAGGCCGGCCTCGAAATGCCGCCGATAACACCCGATTATCCGCACACCTCGATGAGCGATTAAATCTCGATCTGGCGGCCGATCTGGACGAACTGTTTCGGCGGCAAATTGAACAGATCGGAAAACCGCACTGAGTTACGGTAGAGGAAAGCGAACAGGGGCAGCCGCCACCACGAGAGGATCGGGTGCTCGCGGCTGCGGACGACGTCGTCGCGCTCGCTGAAATAAACCGCGTTTGCGAGATCAATCGGACAGCCGCGCTCGCTGGCCACGCGCAGCGCGAAGGGCAGATCGGGGATTTCGAAAAAGCCATAGCGCACGGTGACGTGCCAGAAGCCCTGAACCACTTCGACCAGCTTGAGACGATCGGCAGGCGGTACGCGGGGAACCTCGTCGAAAGTGACGGTGAGCGCAATCAGGGTCTGCGGCAGCGCCCCGATCTGTTCGAGGTGCGCGATCATCGAGGGCGGCGTCCGGTCCGCCATCCGTGTCAGAAAGATGGCCGTGCCAGGCACTCGCGGGATTTTGCCTTTCTGAAGGCGCCTGATGAATTGTTCGGACAGCTCGGTCATAGTCGCCGCCCGATTTCTGACCGCTTCGATTCCCGCGCGCCAGGTGGTCATCAGAAGGAAGATGATCATGCCCGTGGTCAGTGGAATCCAACCGCCATCGGTGATTTTCAGAAGATTGGCGGCGAAAAAAGCGAAATCCACGACGAGGAAAACGCCGCTCGTCAGCAGCGCCAACGGCGCCGGCCATCCCCATCGCTGACGCATAACCCGGTAGAGCAGGGCGGTAGTCAGCACCATGGTGGTCGCGACTGCGGTGCCATAGGCGCCGGCGAGGCGGATCGAGCTGCCGAATCCGATCGTGAGGGCGATCGTGAAAAGCATCATCGCCCAGTTCACGAAGGGCACGTAAATCTGGCCATATTCATCCGCTGAGGTCTGCCGGATGCGCATGCCGGGGAACCAGCCCAACTGCATCGCCTGGCGTGTAAGCGAGAAGGCGCCAGTAATGATCGCCTGACTTGCGATGATGGTAGCCACACTCGCCAAACCCACCAGCGGGAAAATTGCCCAGGCCGGTGATAGCTTAAAAAATGGATTACCGTTCATCGCGGGATGATCGAACATCAAGGCGATCTGGCCAGCATAATTGAGTAGCAAGGCTGGTAGCACGACTCCATACCACGACGCGCGAATCGGATTGGCGCCGATGTGTCCCATGTCCGCGTAGAGGGCCTCACCGCCGGTGATGGCGAGAAACACGCCGCCGAGAACCGCGAACCCACCCCATCCGCTGTGCGCCAGGAATGCGATTGCGTAGCGCGGATCCATCGCTGCAATCACACCCGGATGATGTAGGATGCCGCCGATTCCCAGAACTCCGATGACAACGAACCAGAGCAGCATCACGGGCCCGGAGATTTTGGCAATTTGCGCTGTTCCGAATGGCTGAATCGCAAACAGCCCGAGCAGGATCGCGACCGCCATCGGTACTATGTGCGGCTTGAAGAAGTTAGTAGCGAGATTGAGCCCTTCGAGCGCGCTCAGCACCGAGATTGCGGGCGTGATGATGCCATCGCCATAGATCAAAGCCGCGCCGAACAGCCCCATCGCGACGAGCAGGCGCCCGCGGCCCGACCAGGTCGCCCCAGTGAGTGACATCAGCGCGAGAATTCCACCTTCGCCATGATTGTCCGCGCGCATGACGAAGAGGCAGTACTTTACTGAGATCGTGATGATCAACGCCCAGAAGATGAGCGACAGGATTCCTAGCGCCGCCTGGGGCGTGAATTTTGCGCCGACGATTTCCACCACCGTCTGCAGGGTGTAGAGGGGGCTGGTCCCGAGATCGCCGTAAACGATGCCGAGGGCGACCAGCGCCGCACCCGGCGTCGTGGAGCGAGTCGCGCGCGACGAATCCGGGCTTTCTTTGGTGGTGGCGAGCGACATCCATTTAACTCCTGCGAATCAAGAAGCCTAGAATCAAGAAGCCTATTTGACCGACTGAGTTCAGGCAGGCGCGGGAGTGCTACCGCCGTTAAGGCCCATCATTGCCAACCCCTTAATGACCGCGCGATGCTGCTCTTCCATCCTCCGCAGGATATCGATCATCGCCTCGTCCTGCTGTTCCAGATGATGCATGATTGCCTTCACTTCTTCCTCGGCCTTGGCGTTGACCAGGTAGTCCTGCTCCGCCATCAGGCGGTCTTTGGCCGCCTGCCGATTCTGCGACATCATGATAATCGGAGCGGCGTAGGCAGCCTGGAAGCTCAGTGTGAGATTCAGCAGGATGAACGGGTACGGATCCCAGTGATGGACCCAGGCGATGACGTTCGCGGCGATCCACGCGGCCAGCATCAGCGATTGCGCGATGATGAATTTCCAACTACCGATGACCAACGCAAGACCGTCAGCTATGCGTTGGCCGGGCGTCAAGACGTCGCCAAGCGCCTGATTGACGTTAATCACGGGCGCATGTTGATGGCTGTGCCGTATGCGCCGCTGCTCCCACTTATCCGCGATATCAATCTGATTCATACATGCTCCCGCAGCTTGGTATAGCGGCTTCGCTGCCGAATAAATTCTAGCGCAATTGAGGTTTGGGGGTGTTTCACACCCGCAATTTCGAGTAACGTCAAGCGCGGAAGACGGGCTGCGAGCCGAATCGTCTTCTCAAGACTCACTTAGGGGCTTCTGTAGTACAGGCGTCAATCATGAAGGCTTGAGTTGACTAAGACACATCGCCAGCCCAGCGAAAATCCGGACTGAACTAGGGAAGACGTCTTCGGGTTAAGTCGGCGCGAACGCGACCTTATCTATCCGAAAAAAGGTAAGAAGCGCCGATTAACGAGGGCCACTAACAGAGAGCTATTTATCACGCTCCCAGAGGCGCTGCCAGGCACGCATCCCGTCGGCAAGCGTCGTGCGCACAGACTCGGCCTGTTTGCGGAATTCCTCGTTACCGGCGCCGCCCGCGAAGGACTCGATGGCTTTGCGCCAGTTCTCTGACCAGGCCTCCATCGGATTGGCCGGGGCGCGCGCCGCGCCTGGGGCCGCGGTCATGCGGCGAATCTCGCGCTCCCACATCTCGAAGGCCTGTTCGAGCGCGGTGATGATGCCGTCCTTGCTCATGCGCGCCAGCCGCAGCCAATTCTCGACCTGGGGTTCACGTTCCGCCACGGCGGGCTGTGCGCCGAGCCCTTGCAGCGCCTTGGTGAAGGTCGCGATGGTCTGTGCGTAAGCCTCGCCGGCCTGCCGAATCGCGTCGCTGATACCTGAGAGATTGTCTGCCACGGGACCGCCCTCCTGTTTAAAGCCTCGACCTGACTCTCGCGATACTGTACTGCTTCGTTAGGCCTTTTCGCAAACTTGGCTAAATCGACGCCGGCGCTACTCACGAAGGTCGCGCGCGGTGCAAGGTTGAGTGCATGAATCGGGAAGATCTCTCGTTTACAAGTTCGAGCGACGGGCTGCGCGTCGCCTATTACCGTTGGGCCGCCGGCCCGGACGCCAAGGCGGTAGTCCAGATTGCGCACGGACTCGGCGAGCACGCGCTCAGATATGCCCACGTCGCCGCAGCGCTCAATCGCGCGGGCTTCCACGTCTATGCCAATGACCATCGCGGACATGGCCGCAGCGCGCCCTCGCCGGAGAGCTACGGCGACTTCGGTGCGCCGGGTTGGGGCGGAGTGGTGAGCGACGCTGCCGATTTGACCCGGATCATCCAGGCGCGTGAGCCCGGACTGCCGGTGATTCTGCTCGGCCATAGCATGGGCTCGTTCCTGGCCCAGGACTATTTGCTGGCCCACAGTGCGCTTATCCGCGGTTGCGTGCTGTCAGGCTCCGCGGCGCCCGATCTGATCGCTCATCTGATCGAACAGGTAGGGGAGGGCGGTCTCGAAAGCCTCAACGTCCCGTTCGAGCCCGCGCGGACGCCGTTTGACTGGCTCAGCCGCGATCCCGCAGAAGTTGATGCCTACGTCGCGGATCCGGCCTGCGGCTTTAACCTGAATGAGCGCTCGCGCGAGTCGGCCAAGTCCGCATGGGAGCGGACTGCAGAGACGACTGCGCTCGCGCGAGTTCGCCGCGATATTCCGATTTATATCCTGGCGGGCGACGCCGATCCGGTGAACCAGCATCTCGAATACCTGAAGCCGGTAGCTGAGCGCTATCGCGCCGCGGGAATTAACGATGTCAGTGAGAAGTACTACGCGGAGGGCCGCCACGAGATGTTCAACGAGATCAATCGCGACGAGGTTTTGCGCGACCTTCTCATGTGGCTCCAACGCATCATTCCGGCCTGAACGGCGTCGTAAAAGAATAAATGGGCCGGTTGATTCCGGCGAGTTGTCCAGGCGGACGGGTTCCTGAAGGCCGGGAGGTAGTGTGTGGCTGGAGGATACAATTCGTGATCGGTCATCAGAGACGGGAAGCGAAGCGGCGCCGACATCTTCACGACGGGTGACGATTACCCAGCGGCCTTGGCGCCACTGTCCTGGGGCGAAAGTTGTCTGGCATGCGCCGGAGCGATCGTCGTCGGCGCCCTCTGCAGTTATCAGCTGTGGGGACATTTTTCCCAATTCTGCGGCCTTGGCGACTGGGACTTCTGGTTCGCGCTGCAATGGGCGCCATATAACACGATCGTTCATTTCCATCAGCTTCCTCTTTGGAATCCCTACAAATGCGGCGGGATGCCGATGTTGGGGAATCCGCAATCGCACTTCCTGACCCCATGGTTCCTGCTAACGTTGATCTTTGGGCCGTTCATAGGACTGCGCCTCGAGATTCCTGTCTACATCGCCATTGCATGGTCCGGCGCTTACGTACTTGCGCGCGTCGCTGGGACGCGGCCCATAGCAGCGCTTGCAGCGGCGTTCCTATTTGCAACCAGCTCGTGGTTCTACGTTCGAGTGACGGCCGGCATATTGGCGATGTGCGGTTTCGCCTACCTGCCGTGGGTGATCGCCGGGTGCTGGGTGGCAGCACGTCGACATCAGCCGCGTTACGCGGCGATTAGTGGCGCTATTCTAGCGCTGTCCTTCCTGGAATGCGGCCCCTATCCCGCGGTCTACGGCCTTATTGGGATCGGAGTGCTCATGCTTTCAGTCTCGGTCCTGGACCGGACTGCATATCCGCTGCGGACCGCGATCGTAGCGGGGCTTTTCACCCTGGGGTTCGCGAGCGTCAAGCGCGTTCCCGCTATGCTGCTTGCCGCAGCGCACGGACGACCCACTGGGGGCGCGTTCGAGGTCAATACATTTCAAGTGCTTCGAGAGGGTCTATTCTCGCCAGTTCAAAATTTGTTTCGAGGTAGCAGCAATGGATGGGGTTTCTGGGAGACCTCTGCTTATATAGGCGGATTTTGGATTCCGGCTCTGCTGGCGGTGAACAGCCCGCGACGCGTGGCGCCCTGGCTCATAACTGCGGTGATTATCTATGCGCTGGCGCAAGGCGACGCGGGTTTGCTCTGGCCGTGGGCGACCGCTTGCCGATCCTGTCGTCCCTGCGGCTTCCATCGCGGTTTTTGATCATATTCGTCCTGATGGTGGGTATGATGGCGGCTTGGGGCATTGATTGGCTGAGCGAATTGCGGTCGCCCTATAGTGGAAGCTGGTCGAGGGAGCGGGGAGTGTGATCGACCAGGGCGGACTTATCGGCGTTCGCCTACCCGCGGGCGTCGAGCGCATTGTGCTCGCGTATAGCGATTGGTCCGTCATGCTCGGTGCCTTGATCTCGCTGGCGACCGTCGCGTTTGCGATCGTCGTTGCTCGTCGCGATTGCATGGTAGACGGCACTCTCATGTGATCGCCGCTTGCTCGCCTGAAAGGAACGGGTACACCTCTCGAGGGCATCGAGGGTGCGCGGCTTATGGAACCAGCTTACTCTCGTCAATGTAGACTCGCTCTTCGCTCAACTTCCCGGCCTCATTGAAGCAATAGATAATGCACATTGGCACTTCGACCGGTTGCCCCTGTTTGTCCGTGAAGCAGAGTAGATGTTCCGCAATCAAGCTGTCCGCGCTGAAGTGACGTTGCTTCACTTCGAAGCGGAAATCCGGCAGCGCGTTTAGTCGCACCTCATAGGATCTGCGGATCTTGCGATGTCCGATGGTAGGTATCCCGTTGTAGAGCACCGCGGCGCTGTCGCTGTCGCTGAACGTGCCCATGATGACGTCCAAATCCCGCGCATTTTCGCCGCGGACGTGCTCTTCGACCGTCGCCAGGCGTGCTTGTTCGGATACGGCCATGACTTGCTCTCTTTGCTGATCTCTCTATAGCCATCAGCCTCAGGCGACCGCGCGAGTCTGCGAGAAGCGGACCGGCATATGCTTGATGCCGGCGATCACATTCGACTTGAGGCGCTCCACTTTGCCGGCCAGCTCGATCTGCCCGATCCATGGAAGCAGCGCCTTCAGCATCAAACGCAGTTCGAGGCGCGCGAGATGCGCGCCGGCGCAGAAATGCTCGCCCTTGCCGAACGCGATCTGCTCGTTCGGTCTGCGGGCGAGGTCGAAACGGTATGGATCATCAAAGATGGCGTCGTCCCGATTGCCGGACGGTATCCATAGCGCCAGCCAGTCGCCTTCGCGAATCTTTTGGCCGCCCAACTGAGTATCCTCAGCCGCGACTCGCGCAATATGCGTAATCGGACTGCTCCAGCGGAGAATTTCTTCGATCGCAGCCGGCATCAGCTCGGCATCATTCACCAGGCGTTCACGCTCGACGGGATGCTGAATCAAGGCCAGCAAGCCGCCCGAGATCGCATTACGGGTCGTCTCGAGTCCGCCCAGAGTGTAGAGCCAGCCGTTGTGAAAGAGCTCGCCCTCGGTCAGATAGCGGTCGCCGAGCTTGGCGTTGCCGAGGACGCTGAGCAGGTCTTCGCCGTCGCCGCCGCGGCGCGCGAGCGCGAGGCTGGTGGTATAGGCGCCGATTCCCTGGATTCCGGCCTCGCGGGTTTCGAAAGGCGATCCCGACGCGACCTGATACTCGGGATCTTCCTGCCCGACCGCCATGTTGCCCCATTTGAACAGGTCGGGCCAACTCTTGCGCGGGATTCCCATGATTTCGCAGATGAACGCCATCGGCAGCCGCGCCGCGACCTCGACGACGAAGTCGCACTCGCCCTGCGCCATCACGCCCGCCAAAATCTCTGCGACCAGCGCTTCGCCCGGGCTCTCGTAACGACCGATCGGGCGCGGCAGAAAGAGGCGGTTAAAGGCGCGCCGCATCGCGCCGTGGAGCGGCGGGTCGGTCATGATCATCGCCTGCCCGGCGCCCATCATTTCCGGCGTAAGCTGTTCCATCTCGGGGCTCGACGGCACGATCAGTCCGCGGCTCGAAGTGAACAGATTCGGCTCGCTGAAGGCCGCGACGATATCGTCATAGCGGGTTACTGACCAGAACGGCCGCACCAGCCCTGCGGTCCAGTGAATCGGATCCTCGCGCCGCAGTTGCTGCCACAACGGATGCGGGTCGTGATTGGCGAAAAATCCTGGATCGGTTAGCGCTTGGTCAATATCCATTACAGCCTCGCCTCCTGATTCGCGTTTTCTAGCGCAAACTATTTCCCAGGTAAAACGTAAACCGGGATGAGCGCTTCGCTTCGGCGCGCCTCAGCGGGACCCACAAAGCTGAAAACACGGCGTCCGCCACGCTTATCGAGGCGGTGGATGGACGTCGCTCCATCATGCTATGGACGTAACCCATGCTGCACGAATACACCGATCAGAATTTGGCTTATGGTCCGCCGATGCGATGACCTCGTTAGCGGCATTTTCTTTAAGTGATCTGGAAGGTGCGCGACGCGCCTTTCCAGGTGACCGAGCATCGTTGTTGTGTTTCGTCCGCGAGGAGTGCGAAACCTGCCATCTTTCGATGCCGGTGATCGAAGCGGTCTATCGCGCCTACGGAGACGCAATCAACGTATGGGTGGTCGGTCAAGAGGATAATCATAAGCTGCGCGATCAACATCGAACGACTGTCCCAATCCTCGACGACACCGCACTTAAAGTATCGTTCGAGTACCACGTAGAAATCGTTCCGACGATCATTCTCGCCGACGCCGCAAGCGCCGAAATCGTACGTTGGCAAGCTTTTCATAAAGGCGACTGGCAAGATTTGATCGGCCGGCTGTCACGACTCACCGGGCGGCCGCAGCCGGCTATCGATTGGAACAAACTGCCGGCGCTACGTCCCGGATGCGGTTCGCGGTCGGTCGAACCCGGAACTTTCGAGCGCCTGACCGCGGAAGCCGAGGGTAGCCCCTTGCGCGCCCGTCAGGTTGAAATCGCCGAACGCGATGACCCGTTCGAGTTCATGTTCGATCAGGGCCTGACCGACGGGCTTCCCGTAATCCCGCCGACACCCGAACGGGTCATCAGGATGCTGACCGGTACGCGGCGCGACCCGCAGGAGGTCGTCGGAACCTGCGCCCCCAATTACGCACCGGTGACGATCGAGAAGATTGCGATCAACGCCGTGATGGCCGGTTGCCGGCCCGATTACCTGCCGGTCGTGATTGCCGCCACCGAGGCGCTATGCTCGCAAGAGTTTAACGCTCACGCGCTGGTTTCAACTTATGGCCCCTCTCCGGTGATGATCGTCAACGGACCGATCCGTAAACGCATCGGTATGAATATGGAGATCAACGTGCTCGGTCATGGCAACCGCGCCAACGCCACGATCGGTCGCGCGATCAAATTGATCCTGCGCAATCTCGGCGGCTTAAGACCCGGCGAAATCGAGCGCGCGGCCTTAGGTTCGCCTGCCAAATATGGCGCCTGCTACCCGGAATTCGAGGAACGGAGTCCCTGGGAGCCGATGCACGTGGAGCGCGGCTTCGACCGCAACGATAGCGTTATTACGCTCTTTTCGCTTGAAGGATCGCCGCATCAGATCGCCGATCAAACCTCGCGCACCGCACGCTCGTTGGCGGGCAGCCTCGGCCTCGGGATGGAATGCGGATGGCATCCTAAGACGCACGGCGTCGGCGATGTTCTGCTCGTGATCTCGCCCGAGCATGTCGATACGCTGTGGCGCGACCGCTGGACCAAGGACGATCTGCGCAAGCGCATCCAGGAGATCACGTCGCGTCCGGTCCGCGAGTTGTTGCCGACCGAAGATTACGGCGGGCTCGGCGCGATGCCCGAGCAGGTGGCGCTGGCGCACGGCCGCACGCAGGAGCAACTCGACCGTTTGCTGCCGAAGTTCAAAAGTCCCAAGAACATTCATATAATCGTCGCTGGCGGTAGCGCCGGAAAGTGGTCCTCGGTAATCAATGGATATGGGGACGCGTCCGTGTCGACGCCCGTCAGCCGCAAAATCGAGGAGGTCGTCTAATGAAAATCCTGGACCCAACCGACGAACGCGTGCCGGTCAGACGCTCGCTGGCGGCACGTCCGGAGGGCGTAATCGGCACTGTCGGACTGCTGGACATCAACAAGGCGCGCGGCGACGTGATGCTCAAGCATGTGCAACAACGCCTCAATGAGCTGATGCCGAACGTCGAAGTCAAACACTATCGCAAGCTGACGCCGGCCCGGCCCGCCGCAGATGAGTTGCGTCAACAGATGCTGCGGGAGTGCGACTTCGTTATCGAAGGCCTCGCTGATTGAGGGGCCTGCATAACGTGCAGTCTGCACGACACAGTATGGTTCGAGAATAATGGCAAGCCGACGGTCGTCATCGCGACCGACGTCTTTGTCGATGCCGCCGAGGCTCAATCATCCGCGCTGGGATTGCCCGAAGCTCCGCGGGTTTTCGTCCCGCATCCGATCCAGGACGCCACCGACGAAGAAATTCGCGCCAAGGGTGACGCTGTCATGGAGCAGGTGATCCGCGCCCTCACGATGAACCACTCAGCCTCCGGCTGAAGCGGTCACGGTGGCGGATCCACAACGTGGATGCACGGCGCGGATACGGGTGCGCTAATGTTCCTTGCCGCAGGCCGGCTGTATGAGTTAGCGTGTTTTTGTCGATACTCGTCGGGTGGCAGTGAGGGGTGGCCATTCAGCAGCCGAAAGTTAATCTTCCGCGGCTCGTGCCCGTAACGCACCGCGGCAAGGCAACCACTGCCACGGTGCAGCGCGCCGCGGTGGCGACGTTCACGCCACACGCCCGCATCTTGCGTTCTCCACCGCCGCCACGCGCGGTCGCAGAGGAGCTCGTCCCACGCCCCGGCGGTGGCTTCCATGTACGTTCACTGCAGCGCCAGACGCTGTCGCCACCGAGCGGCACCTTTAATTTCGTCCGCGTCCACGGCGAATCGCCGCGATCCCGTCCGGTGCTGGTCAGCGCACAGCTCGCACACGCGCAACTGGCAGGCGGGCGGCCCGTGGACTATGCCGGCACTGCGAAATTCGAGCGCGGCGAGATGGCCTGGTGGAGCAATTACTCCGGCACCTACCAGCCGATCGCCGCTTTCCGCGCGCAGGCCGGGCTGCCCGAGGATAAGTTCGTGCCCTGGCAGAAGCTGCAGATGGGCGGTATCGCGATGCAGCGCGGCATGTTCACCGAGCGTCGGGCAACAACGCCCGAGCCCGCGTCGACGCCGTTGGCGGCCGGTAGTGCTGCGGGACAGAAATCAGCTAGCGCAGCCGCCCGCCTCGTAGGCAGAGCGTCTACCGCCGATGCGGACAAAGCCGGAGGAGGATCCAAACGATGACTGGCAGGGTGATCCAAGGATTGTTTATCGGCGGGCGGCCGCGAATTCCAACACCAGTCGCTCAACCGAGCGCGATGCCGCGCCGCCCGGGGCCGCCCGCGCCGGCCTTTGCCGGACGTTTGGTAGCGCAGCCGCACGGAGCGGGCGACGCGGTTCAGGTCGATGCGGGGCAACTGGGTCTGGGGAGCGGCGGCGGGCAGCGGCTGCCGGAGGCCGTGCGCGGCAAGATGGAAGCCGCCTTCGGCGCGGATTTCGCCGGCGTGCGAGTGCATGTCGGGCCGCAGGCCGAACGGGTCGGCGCGATCGCGCTAACGACCGGGTCGGATATTTACTTCGCCCCAGGCCATTACCGGCCGGAGACCGTGCAGGGCCAGCAACTGCTCGGCCACGAACTCGCGCACGTGATGCAGCAGCGGGCTGGGCGGGTGCGCAATCCGCTGGGAGCGGGCGTCGCCGTGGTGCAGGATCGCGCGCTCGAGGCCGAAGCCGATTGCCTGGGCCATCGCGCCGCCGCGCATCGGCTCGCGATGCAGCCGAAGCTCAAGCCAGGTGCGGCGCAGCCTTCCGCACCCGCGCGGATTTCGGCGCCGGTCAATGTGGGTCCAGGCAGCTACCGTCTGACGGCAGGCGACGGTGGGCGGCAGGTCGGGTCGGTCATGGTGCATGCGAGGGACAGAGCATCGGTTGAAGTCACGGATTTGGGCGTCGATCCCGACCATCGCGAACACGGTATCGGCCAGCTGTTGCTCGCCTCGGCGGCGCGTACAGGTCAACGGTTCGGCAAGTCCAAAATGACCTTGGCCGCGGAGGACAACGGCAGTGGCCGCCTCACGCATTGGTACAAGGGCATGGGCTTCGCACAGGTCGGGATGAACCGGCAGGGCTATGCGCAACTGGAGGCCCCGATTGGCCGCGTAATCTCCGCGGTTATGCAGAATTCTTTTGCCGCGCCGGGGGCCTTTAAATCCTCCGCGCTGCAGCTGATGGAGAGTAAAAAGAAAACCAAACCTAAAACCGCCGAAGAAAAAAAGCAGGCTGAGAAGGAAAGACGAAAAAAACAGGAAGCCCAGAAGGAAAAATCGAGAAAAGAATCCGTCGACATAAAGAAGGCCGAGGCGGAAAACAAGAAAGCCGCCGTCGAAGTAAAAATTGTGAAGCAGCGCGAGAAGGAGGAGCTAGCGGCGAAGGCGGAGATCGCTCTACGAGAGGAACAGGCGGAGTACTTGCTGTCGCCAAAATATAAGGCGGATCAATTTTTTCGGCGGATGGAAACCTTGGCCCGTTTCCTCGAGACCTTTGTGGCCACCGACGCCAGCAAGACCAACGTCTGTGTCGCGCTCGTCGAAATCGAGGGAAAGATTTTTGCCACGACCAACCAGAACTCGATTGGCAAGGTGTCCTTTGATGACGATAAAACACTACTTGTCGATAGTAACTTTACGGTTGAACCAGGCGAACAATACGCTGACGTAAGCGCGAAGAAGCTTAGCGTCTATTTCGCGGAGTCGGCCGAATTGATTAATAGTATAACGCAGGTGGGCAAAGACTGGTCTGACAATCTTCATGCCGAGATGAAGATGCTGGAGTTTATCGTCCTGAAAGGCCTGCTAAATCCTGTGACTATTTACATCTCTCGGCTGTGTTGCCCTAAATGCTGGAAGGCTATCAACAAGTGGAATGAAAAGAAGATGGCGCCAGCTATCGTTGTGAGGCAGGGCACGCACGCCAGCTTCTATCCCGGATGGGAGCTGCCCAAATGCATCGAGGCTGACGAGGAGCTTGCGGACGCGATTACGGGCGAGCGAGGAAGGAAAGGCTTTTCTGAATACACAGATCTCAACACACAATCGACCCGCCGGGAGCGGAGCCCGTCTCCTGCACCTAAGGGTGGTAAGGTTGCCTGGCTATAAGGCCCAGGTACGAGGGCCCATTACAGGTAAACCGTCCTGTGAAGTGATGCCGCTAAGGTTCGCACTCAACAACTCGCTCAGGTGAAATGATTGAGTCCGGCACTGTGCTCACAACGCCTTGAGTGGGCTCGCCGGGCGCCCCGAAGCTCGATGGGGAGGATCGCACCATGACTGGCAAGGTAATCCAGGGATTATTTATCGGCGGGCGGCCGCGAATTCCGGCGCCAGTGGCGCAAACCTCGATGATGCCGCGTCAGGCGAGACCGCCCGCCCCCGCTCTCGCTCGATGTGCGCCGATCGTGCAGCCGCACAGCTCTGGCGATGTGTTCCAGGTCGATCCGGCGCAACTCGGACTGGCGAGCGGCGGCGGGCGGCGGCTGCCGGACGCCGTGCGCGGCAAGATGGAGGCGGCATTGGGTGCGGATTTCTCAGGCGTGCGCGTGCATGTGGGGCCGCAGGCGGAGCGGGTCGGCGCGATCGCGCTCACGATGGGCACTGACATCTACTTCGCCCCGGGGCGATATCAGCCGGATACCGTCCAAGGCCAGCAACTGCTCGGCCATGAACTGGCGCACGTGATGCAGCAGCGGCTTGGGCGCGTGCGCAATCCGCTGGGAGGGGGCATTGCGGTGGTGCAGGATCGCGCGCTCGAAGCCGAGGCCGATCGTCTGGGCCATCGCGCCGCAGCACAGCGCGTCGCAGTCCAGCCGAAGCTGGCGCCGGGTGCGGCCCAGCCGCCGTCACCAGTGCGGATTTCGCCGCCCATCAGCGCCGGTCCCAGCCGCTACCGGCTGACGGCTGGCGCGGCCGGACGGCAGATCGGATCGGTGATGGTCCATGCGCATGACAAGGCCTCGCTCGAAGTCACCGATTTGCGCGTTGACCCGGCGCATCGCGAGCATGGTATCGGCAAGCTGCTCCTGGACTCGGCCGCACGCACGGGTCAGCGGTTTGGGAAATCCAAGGTGATGCTGGCAGCTCAGGACAGCGGCAGTGGACGGCTTACCCATTGGTACAAGGAGATGGGCTTCGCCCAGGTCGGCGTGAACCAATACGGCTATCCGCAGTTGGAGGCTCCGATCAGCCGAATGCTTGCGGGCGCCGCGCAACCCTCGCGCGCGCGTTGGTCGCCCCAAAAGTTTCAACCCTCCTGCGCTCAGCTTGCGGGCGCCTTCCATCCAATCATTCCGCCGCGGGCGCGGAGCTTTCAGTCTCTGTACAGATCAATCCAAATGATGGAGGAGCCGGAAAAGGCGAGAGATAAGTACAAGATTTATCCGCAAGATAACATCGTAAAAATCCCTGTCGATCTTTTGGTCGGGACCCATTTAGCGGTTAGTGAGTCTTTCGATGACGGCAAGAAAGTCCAAGCTACTGCCGACGAACTCGTGGCTAACCCGCAGTTAGTTAATAACCCAAAGTTCACGCTAACGGTATTTAAGGCGACACGACCCGGCGATCCAGACGGCCCGGCATACTGCTGGAGCGCTAACAATCGAAGGCTCAAGGCAATGAAGCTAGCCCATAAGCTATTGAAAGAGGAAGGCAAGAGCCTCCCTGAAGTGAATATAAAATGGGCGACCGAATCGGATCTAATGGACGCAACCCTGCCGCACAAATGGAATAACATCGACGCCATAGGAGATGTTCCGTTCGCTAACTTTGCCACGAGGATTGCGCGCTACGAATCGGGCGATACACCGGAAAAGAAAGTTACGACGCCTAAGCAGACACAGAAACTTCATGTCGAATTGAAAAAACAGAGGGAAAAGGAAAAGCCTACAAAGTTTACTGGTCCGCGAGGCCAACGGACGCAAGCAGAACGAAAAAAAGAAGATGAGCTTTTCAGCAAATTAACTGCTGATCAGCTAGCGGATATCTACGATCTTTAAGCGAAGTTGGTTGATCCTGGATGCCATGACCAGCGTACCTTCTCCCTAGGGTAAGGCCGGAGATAGTGCGTTGGCCCAATGCGGCTATTCCCCGCCCAGCAGCCGCTTATACCATGGAGGCTGATTCGACGGTGCTGACCGCGGCGCGGGCTGCTTTTGGCCCACTTGCTTATCAGCGACGTATTGCGTGCGCGTCTGCGCGCGGCCCGCTTCGTCATACTCGATGACGGGGCCGTCCAGCTTGCCGGCCTTGTAGAGGCTGCGCTTGCGCACCGTGCCGGCCGGGTCGAGATCCAGCGTCTCGCCCTCCAACAGCCCATCGGCATAGTTCATCCGCTGCTGGACGCTGCCGTCCGGACGATAGACCACCAGCTCACCATGGAGCCTGCCTGCCCGCATCATACCGCTCGTGGCGAGCGCGCCCGAGGCGGCGTAGCTGCGCATCGGCCCCTCGGCGTGACCGGCGATGAAGGTCATCTCTGCGAGCATCAGGCCTGCGTTGTAGAACACCGCTGGTCCGTCGAGCAGGCCGCCGCGATTGTTGACCCTCGCGAGCGGTGCGCCGGCATCGTCATAGAGCACCATCGCGCCGTCGCGTTGGCCCTCGGCGAAGCCGATCTCGGCGGACGGCTTGCCACCGGGGCCGAATAAGGTAGTTGGACCGTCGAGGATGCCGGCGCGGTAGGTGGTGCGCTCCACCAGCGCGCCGGCCGCGTCGCGCCGCTCAATGGTTTCCTCCGGGGTTTCCGCATTCACAGCATTTAGTTCAGCTTTACGATGCCGCCCTTCAGCGCCAGCATCCCGCCACCGTCGACGGTGCCGCTCGCGCTGGCTTTCAGCTCGGCAGTGGTCGCACCCTGTAGGCTGAGGCTGGTGCCGGCCTGGCCGGAGAGCGAGGTTCCGCTGCTGATCGCCAGCGAAGTGCCGGCCTTGATCGTCATGCTCGTGCCGGACTGCAACGTCACCGCACCGGATGCCTTAATGGTGATGTCGCCGTCCACAGTCAGGGTGAAATTACCTGACACAGTCTGTGTAAAGTCCGCCTTGTTGCTATGCGTCTCGGCGCCGGTCACGGTCAGCGCGCGCGTGTCCTGCACGCTGTGGGTTTCCTTGCCCTTGCTGACGGTCACAGTGCGGTCGCCCTCGGAGATGGTCAGGGTGTCGTTGCCCTTCGAGATCGTCACCGCGCGGTTCTGGGTGATCGTGACCGTCTGATCGTTGAGCACGTCCACGTTCATGTCCTTCTGGGCGTGGACGTAGATCTCTTCGCTGTTCTTCTTGTCCTCGAAGCGGAGCTCGTTGAAGCCACCGCCGCCCTCCGAAGAATTGGATTTGAGCACGGTCCTGGTCTGCTCGTCCGGCAGGGTATACGGTGCCGGATTGTCGCCGTTATAGACGCAGCCGGTTATCAGCGGCCGATCGGGATCGCCGTCGAGGAAGGTCACCACCACCTCTTGGCCGATGCGCGGGAGGGTGAAGGCGCCCCAGCTCACGCCGGCCCAATTTTGCGCTACGCGTATCCAGCACGAGCTGTCCTGGTTCTTCTCGCCGAGCTGGTCCCAATGGAATTGGACTTTCACGCGGCCGTATTTGTCGGTGTAGATCTCCTTGCCTGACGGGCCGACGACCATGGCGGTTTGCGAGCCGCCGATGCGCGGCGCCGGCGTGATGCGTGGTGGGCGGAATGGTACGCTCGCCGGGAAAGCAGTGAAGCGGTTGCTGTATTCGCGGCGCTGCGCCGAATGCGCGACCGAGCGCAACGCGTAGCGTGCATTCACCGCGGGGTCCGGATGCCCGGTCAGGGTGAAGGCACCGCCGGCGCACAGGGCCCGCACCGGGGAGGCGCCGGAGATCTGCTTGGCCACTGCCTCATAGGCTTCGATCCGCCGCTTGGCCACCGCCTCGCCGGCATCAAGCTTCTCATACCGGCCGGGATATTCGTAAACGCGGCGAGTACCGTTGCCGGTCGTGACCTTCAACTCGGTGCTCGGCGTGATGAAGTTGAAATCGTCGGCCTGATAGGCCTGGACCCCGACCCGAGCCTCGCTCGACAGGGTCTCGATACGCAGATCGGTCAACCAGTCGCCGCCCGACGGCAGGGGCAGGAACGGGATGCTGGCGGCGTTCGCGCAATCGTTGAAGCTTGCCGGGTCATCGGCCAGCACCAGCGTGTGCGCGCTGTCGCTGTGCTCAAAGAAATAGAAGATGCCGTACTCCTCCATCAGGCGGCTAACGAAGGCAAAGTTGGTCTCTTGAAACTGCACGCAATAATCGAGCGTGTCATAGTTGCCGCGCAGATCGTTGCGGTAATCCGTGAACCCTGAATCGCCGAACACTGCGGTCAGGATGTCGGGAACGGATTTCGACTGGAAAATGCGGTTGTCGGCAATCAACGACAGCATCCACAACCAGGGCCTGAGTTCAGCCGTGCATTCGTTGCCGCTCTGGGCGAAACGCGTCACCAGCCCATGCAGATAGCGCTTATTCCCGTCGCCGTCGATCAGAGTCACATAGGTCGCCTTGCCGAGAATTGCGCTCGCATCGACTGGATCCTGCGCCGTCATGGTCAGGTTCAGCAGGAAGAGATCTGAGATATGCTCCTCGCCCTCGAGGCCGCGCAGCGTCAGCGCGTCGCCGCCAAGCGGAGTCGTTACCGCCAGCGACCATTGGGGCGCGCCGCTCATGGTTTCAGCGTAACGACGATGCCACCATCGCCGGCGACCGACAGATGGGCACCCGCGATCGGCCGGCCCTCGGCCACGTTATCCAGGATGCATCCGGAGAGCGCGGGCAACACTGAATGCGTCAGGATGGTGTCGACCATGCGCGCACCGCTTTCGGTCGCACCGGCGCGCTCAGCGATGGTGCCGATAACCCGCCGATCGTAGGTCAGCTCGCCATGACTGGTGGTGGCGAAGCGTTCCTGGATGCGTTGGAGCTTAAGCCGTGTCACTGCCTCGATGCCCGCGCGGCCAAGCGGTTGATACGGCACGACGACCAGTCTGCCCAGGAACGCCGCGGAGAATTGCCGCAGCAGCGTCGGCCGGATCGCCGCGGTGAGCACCTCGGCAGTCGCCGTCGGGTTCCGCTCGGCCATCTTGCTTAGCAGTTCGGCGCCGAGATTGGAGGTCAGCAGGATGATGGTGTTCGTAAAGTCGACCATCTGACCCTCGCTATCCTCCAGCACGCCGCGGTCGAAGACCTGATAGAACATCTCGAGCACATCCGGATGCGCCTTCTCGACCTCATCGAGCAGTAACACGCAGTAGGGTTGGCGGCGCACCGCTTCGGTCAGCGTGCCGCCGCTGCCGTAGCCGACATAGCCCGGCGGAGCGCCGCGCAGGCCCGAGACGCTATGCGCCTCCTGGTATTCGGACATGTTCACGCTGACCAGCGAGCGCGCGCCGCCGAACAGCAGTTCGGCCAGCGTCAATGCGGTTTCGGTCTTGCCGACGCCGCTCGGACCACAGAGCAGAAAAACGCCGGTCGGCTTATTCGGCTCGCCCAGATCGGCATAGAAGGTCTGGATACGCCGGCAGATCGTATCGAGAGCGGCATCCTGGTCGATGATGCGTTCGGCCATGCGCGCCTTCAGCGAGCGCGCATTGGTCAGCGTGTCCGCCAGCATCTGGCCGACCGGGATGCCGGTCCATCCTGACACCACCGCGGCGATGGCGCGGCGGTCAACGCTGGTCGCGGTGAGCCCTTTGCCCGCTCGCGCCGCTTCGAGCTCGCGCCGCCGCTGCTCTTCGGCGCGGGCAAAGGTTTGTTCGAGTGCCTCCAGCCGTTCGGCGCGGTCCGCTTGTAGCGCCGCCTCGCGGCGCAGCGGGATGATTTCCGCCTCGAGGGCAGCACAGCGCCGCTCAGCATCGGCGAGCCCGCCCGCCGGCAAATTCTGTGTGGCCGCAGTGTGCGCATAGGCCGGGTCGAGCACAAAGATTGCCTTCTCCGGCAACTGCCGGCCGCTGAGGAAGCGGCGCGAAAGGCGCATTGTCTCGATGATGCGTTCCGCCGTGCGCGCCTTCAGCGAGCGCGCGCTGTTTACCTTCGGGCTGACCGCGATGCCGTTCTTGCCCAGCGCCGACTTGGCGATGGCCCGGCTATCGGCGCCGTTTGCAGCCAGCCGTTTTTCCCGCTGCAGCTCTTCGAGTTCGCGCAGCCGCCGTTCGGCTTCAGCGCGGGCAAGGGCCTCTTCGAGCGCGGCCAGCCGCTCGGCGCGGTCCGCCTGCAGCGCTGCCTCGCGGCGCAGCCGGGTGAGTTCCGCCTCGAGCGCAGCAGAGCGCTGCTCAGCATCGGCGAGCTCGGCGGGCGCTGTGCTGCGTGCGATCGCAACGTGCGCGCAGGCCGTATCGAGCACCGAGATCGCTTTCTCGGGCAATTGCCGGCCTGCGATGAAACGGTGCGACAGACGCACGGCTTCAGCCAGCGCCTCTTCGAGGATGCTTACGCCGTGATGGGCCTCGAGCTTTGGGGCGAGGCCGCGCAGCATCTCGACGGCCACAGTTTCAGTCGGCTCAGCAACGCGGATGACCTGGAAACGGCGCGCCAAAGCCGGATCCTTCTCAAAGAAGCGTTTGTATTCGCCCCAGGTCGTAGCGGCGATGACGCCCAGCGCGCCGCGCGCCAGAGCCGGCTTGAGCAGATTGGCCGCGTCGGCCTGGCCGGCCGCGCCACCGGCGCCGATTAGCATATGGGCTTCGTCGATGAACAGCACGGTGCGCGGCGTGGCGGTGGAGGCTTCATCGATGACAGTGCGCAGCCTTTGCTCAAACTCGCCGCGCATCGAGGCGCCGGCCTGCAGGAGTCCGAGATCGAGGTTGCAGACAACGAGGTCGGCGAGTCGCGGCGGTACCCGGCCTGCGGCGATGGCGCTGGCGAAGCCCTCGACGATCGCGGTCTTCCCGACCCCGGCCGGGCCGGTGAGGATGGGATTGTTCTGCTGACGGCGCATCAGGACGTCGATGATCTGGCGGATTTCGGCGTCGCGGCCAATCACCGGATCGATGCGTCCGGCCCGCGCCTGGGCGGTCAGATCGATCGTGTAGGCGGCGAGGATCGAGGCAGCGCCGACGGGTTTCGGCGGGCCCGGATTGGTGACGGCGATCTCCGAGCCGAGGCGGAGCCATTCCGGCAGATCTTGCGCTAGGCGGTTGGCAAAGATTGGGCTCAAGGCCGGGACGGACGCCAGCAGGGCGGCGCGCCGCGCAGCATTCTCGCGGGCGGCGTAGACGATGCTGGCGGAGCCGAGCTGGGCGAGGCCCTGATCGACCGAGGCGACCACCCAAGCCGCGCCGAGAGTATCGACTAATTCGCCGGAGAGCGCGGGAATGCGCGGGCTGCCGCTGGTGAAGCGCGCCACCGCGGCTTCAAGGCCGGCTTGCAGCGGTTGCGGGTCGAGCCGTTCGTTGCGCATCAGAAAGGCCAGATCGGTGTCCTGGCCTCGGCACAACTCGAGAAGCAGATGTTCGAGTTCGATCGTGGCATGGCGCTCGCGCAAGGCGCGTTCGGCGGCACGCTCAAGCGCGCCGCGCGCCGGCGCGGTGAGGGTGGCGACCAGCCGTTTGGAATCCGTCATTAATCCTGCGCCGCGCGGCGCGTGGTTAGGCGCAAGTGGATCGGGGCCGGGAGCTGCCACGGCGCCTGGCCCAGCCATGAAGTCCATCCGAGTCGGGGGCGGGGCTGGCCAAGGGCGCCTGGCGGCACGTCCGGCGGCCGCAGCATCACGCGCATCTCGACCTCGAAAGCGTCGCCGAGCGCAAAGGCGACCAGCCCGGCAAGTTCCTCATGCTTGGGGCCGTCGGGCAGAAACTTCAAAAAGGTCTCGCGATCAGTCGGCCCGATCTCAAGGCAGATGCCGGCGGCCTGATCCCAGATGCGCTTGCCCAGCACGGCACTCTGGGCCAGCCTTCCCGAGCGCCCCAGCCGGGTGTATTGATCCGCGGCCAGACTCAGCCAGCCGCCGCTTAGCGGCAAAACCCGGACCGGCAGGCCGAAATGCGCGCCGATGAGCCGTTCGAGCGCGTGGGCCGAGAAGGGCTTGGGATTGAGCAGCCCGGCAGCTCCGATCAGGCTTGCGGCGATGGCGCCGAGGTGGGCTTCGACCTGGGCGGGCGACAACGTCGCCAAACCGAGCAAGGCGAGCAAGGGAACGCTCGCCGGCGTGTCGGCCGAGGCGACGTCCTTGGCCGAGGCGATCTGCAACGGTGGAGAAAAGAGCTTGTCGAGACGCAACAGGAGCGCCAGCAGGCGATGGTTGAAGAGATCGAGAAAGTCGCGCGCAGAATGATCTTTGACGCGCTCGCGTTCGATCACGCGCGCGCTCAGAGGTGGCGGTAGCGGTCCAAACGCGCCGGCGAGGCCGAGGACGGTAAGGGTGAGGGTCGGCTGGGGCTCGCCGTCGGTGCGGTCAAGGCTTTCGATATCGCTCGGCGGAAAATTGCTGCTCAGACTGCTGCGCAAGCGGACCGCCTCGCGTCTCGGATCGCTGCCGGCTCCAACCGCCACGGAATCTGCAGGCGCCATCAGCTCCAGCAGACGCACCGCCTGCCGAATATCGAAACGATACGGCTGCTGGTCGAGCCTCTCGCTCAGAGAAGCATCGAGTCGCCCGTTACTGCCGGCCATCGCCACATCTCATCCCGCTGCCTGCCCTTCATCACCAATTCGGTGAACGAGTTCACCGCGACGTAGAGGCCCAAGAATCTGCTCAGCACCG
>Ga0070733_10000594_pt1 | contig 28815 bp, 29 predicted proteins | sample Coa_R1_9_FD_66450 | JGI IMG/M metagenome (GOLD analysis project Ga0070733, IMG submission 66450) | Surface soil microbial communities from Centralia Pennsylvania, which are recovering from an underground coalmine fire - Coalmine... | ecosystem: Environmental > Terrestrial > Soil > Unclassified ...
GTAATCTGTAACTTTCCAAGCCTTCCTGGATAACTATTGCAGGAGGCTTTCATGGCAACGTCAAAACTCGTCGCGCCCCGATGGCATACAGCACTGCTCGTTGCCTTGTTCCTCGTGCTCGCCCTCAGTGGTACGCTTTTTCAGCGGCAGGCGCACGCGCGGCCCGCAACACTGTCGGAGCACCCTGATGTTCTCCGTCTCTACCTCTCGCTCATCGCCATGGAATGGGGACTCTTCCTCTATGTGTGGAAAGGCGGCCTGCGCCGCACCGGAACGAAGCTGCGCGACCTCATTGGCGGAATATGGCGAAGCCCCGCCGATGTCGCCGTCGACGCGGGCCTCGCGGCCGGACTATGGACTGCGTACATGATCGTGGACAAGGGAATCGATCGCTGGCTCATGCCCTCCCAGGCCGCATCCATTCAGACTCTGCTGCCGCGGCGAGTCGGCGAAATTCTGCTTTGGATCGGGGTATCCGTCAGCGCCGGCATCTGCGAAGAGCTTGTTTTCCGCGGTTACTTCCAAAAGCAATTCGAAGCATTCACCAGCAGCGGATGGATCGCATTAATCCTGCAGGCCGCGCTGTTCGGCATAGCCCACGGATACCAGGGGCTGGAGGCATGCTTCAGGATCGCGGTCTATGGCGTCATGTTCGGCTTGCTCGCCCTTTGGCGGGGAAGCCTGCGCCCCGGCATGATTGCCCACAGCGGAACGGACATTTTGAGCGGCATCTTTGGTATCTGATGGACGACTTCAGCGCGCTCTACCGAAAGTATGCGCCGGACGTTTTCCGGTTCGCGCTGTATCTTTCCGGAGACCGCAGCCAGGCCGAGGACATCGCTTCCGAGACGTTTGTACGTGTATGGGCGTCATCGGAGCCGATCCGCCTGGCCACCGTGAAAGGATACCTTTTCACGATTGCGCGCAACTTGTTTCTGCAGGGGCAGCGTGGGAACTCGCGTCGCGTAGAACTGAACCGCGAGCTTCCCGATCCGCAGGCCAGTCCGTACGTACAGGCCGAGCGGAAAGAGGAGCTTCACGCTGTACTGGCAGGGCTCCAGGCGCTGCCGGAAATTGACCGCGCGGCCCTCCTGATGAGGGCACTGGACGGCATACCTTACGAAGAAATTTCACGGGCGCTGGGAATTTCCCTGGCGTCCGCGAAAGTCAAAGTCCACCGGGCGCGGCTGGCGCTCGCGGGCATCCGCCATGAGGAGTAATGAATTATGAACGTCACCAAAGAAGTCATTCTGGATCTTTTGCCGCTTTATATAGCTGGCGAGGCCAGCCCGGCCACGCGATCGCTGGTAGAGGAATACATGCGACAGGACCCCGAGCTTGCGGAACGCATTCGTTCTCAGTCGACGTACCAGTTTGGGAAAGCCGTGCCTTCCGCGTTGCCCCCGGATTTGGAGCTGCGATCTGTTCGCCGCACGCGAATGCTGCTCTGCTGGCAGAGGTGGTTGTGTGGCTTCGGCATATTTTTTCTCGCCACCTCGTTGAGCAACGAATCCCGATTCGAAGGCGGGCGCCTGAAGGAATTTCATTTTCTGCTGCGCGATTACCCTCTGGAGTTCGGCGCCTCTCTGGCGCTCGGTGTGGCTTGCTGGATCGCTTACTTCCTCATACGCCGCCGCCTGCGCCCCACCGCTTGATGTGGCGCGGGCGCCCACGCCTGCCACCCGATCGGGTTAACTTTGCAGATACCGCAGCAGATCCTCCGGCCGGAAACAATGCGCCAGGGCCGTTTCGCGGTGAATGCGCCCACTCCGCACCATCTCGGCGAGCGACTGCTCCATCGACATCATTCCCTCGCTGCGACCTGTCGAAATCGCCGAGTAGAGCTGGTGATCCTCCCCTTTCCGGATCAGGCTGCGCACGCCGCTCGACGCCTTCAGGATCTCGACCACCGGATATCGCCCGGTGTTACCCATGGAGCCGCCCACCGAAGGCACCAGCTGCTGCGCCACCACTGCCAGCAGGGCCAGCGACAACTGTTGCCGCATCTGCGGTTGGTTGCCCAGCGGAAAAGAATCCAGGATTCGCGACACGGCCTGCGAAGCATCGTTCGTGTGCAGCGTCGAAAGCACAAGATGTCCCGTTTCCGCAGCCGTTAGAACCATCGCGATGGTCTCGGCATCGCGCATCTCGCCCACCAGAATCACATCCGGGTCCTGCCGCAGAATACTGCGCAGGGAACCCGCAAAATCCGGCGCATCCTGGCCCACTTCAATCTGCTCGATGATCGCCTTGCGGTTCGAGTGCATATATTCGACCGGATCCTCGATCGTCACCACATGATCGTGGCGCGTGCTGTTGATCAGGTCGACCAGCGCAGCCAGCGTGGAACTCTTGCCGCAGCCGGTTGGTCCCGTTACCAGAACGAGCCCCTGGCCGGCCTCCGCCAAACTCCGCAGCGCGGGAGGCAGGTGCAGGGTCTCAAGGGTAGGAATTTTTTCCGGCAGCAGCCGCACGCTGCCCGCGATGGTTCCCCGCTGATAGTGCACGTTGGCGCGGAAGCGGCCGATACCTTCACGGCTGAAGCAGAAGTCCACGGACTTGTGGCGCGTCAGCTCCTGGCTCTGCGCCGGCGTCATCAAAGGCAGCAACAGATTGCGCGTGCCTTCTGCGGTGAGCGGCGGGCCCGCCGAGTGCGCAAGCACGCCTCCCACCCGCAGCGTCACGGGAACATCGGCTATCAGCAGCAGATCGGACGCCGACTGGCGCACTGCAAGCGCCAACACGGCGTCGAGCGAAGCCAGATCCGCGGAATCGTGAAAAGCTGACCGCACGCCCGCACCTGGCGACAAAGGGCGTCCGCGGTTCAATTCCGCCACAATCTGCTCCAATTGATTTTCGTAACCCGGCATGTCTTTCAGTGTGGCCCGAACCGGCCCGCCCGATAATCCAAATACGCCTGCCGGATCTGCTCTTCGGTATTCATGACGAACGGACCCTGCGCCACGACAGGCTCACGCAGTGGACGGCCGCCATAGAGCAGAGCGCGAAGAGGCGCAATGCCGCCGGCGATCTCCACTTCTGAAACCCCATCGTTATCTGCACGCGTCAGCCAGACCACATCGCCGGCATGTACCGGAGCACCCTCACCGCCAATCAGGCCGTCACCTTCCAGCACAACAATAAATGCGTTGTAATCGGCGGGGAGTTCCTCCCGAATGCGCGCCCCCGGCGCCAGTTGTATTTCGAGCATGGTGACCGGCGCGTAGTTCCTGGTGGGCGCGACCACATCTCCCGACTTCCCTGAGAAAACGCGGATCAGAGCGCCAGGCCCGCGTCGCACCGGCATATCCTCACCGACCAGATTCTGCGCACTCGGCTCCACCAACTTGTTCGCCGCCGGAAGATTCACCCACAGCTGCAGCGAATGAACCGTCACATTCTCAGCCGGTTGTTCCAGGTGAATCAGGCCGCGGCCCGCCGTCATCCATTGCACGTTTCCCGGAAGGATGGAGCCTTCGTTCCCATAGCTGTCGTAATGGTCGAGCTGCCCCTCGATCACGTAGGTGACGGTCTCCATGCCCCGGTGCGGGTGCTTGTCGAACACGCCGCGCGGAAACCAGTCCTCCATCAGCACCAGAAAAGGGTCGGTTTCACTGGGGTCGGCCGGACGAACCAGCGGCCGGATACGATGCTGCGGCGTCATCCCCGTTTGCATTGCAGGGTGGTCGATCCGCGCCACGCTGCGTTGAAGAGTACTGGCGTTCATAAACCGTGTCTCCCGTCTAAAACATCGCAATCGGATTCACTGGTGAGCCGGTCCCGTTCGGAATGGGCAATGGCGCCACGGTCAGCATGAACTCCCATCGTTTGCGCGCCGCCGCGGCTTCGCTGATCGCTTCCAGATCGGCGCGATCCAGGATGTGGACGCCCAGGATCTCCAGAACGAAATTGTGCAGCGCGCTCCTTCCCAAATCGCCAGGCGGTTGCGGCAGATAACCCGGCGTTTCCCAAACCAGCAATCCGATATCGCGATTTTTCAGCCAGGGGATCACGGAATTATCGAACCCCGCCGCCTCGTCGCCGGCCTGCGGCCCCATCTTCGCTCGCCGCGCCCACTTTCCCCAACGGAGGACCATCGCGTCGCCCGCCGTCACCTTTACTCCGGCTTTCTTTTCCCAAGCCTCCAGGTCCTCCGGGAAGATGCGCGTCCCCGGCTCCAGATACGGCACACCTTTCAGTCTCGGAATGTCGTAGAGAACGCCCCGCGTCACGATGCCGTTCTTCATCGTCAGGATCGAAACTTTGGAAGCGCCGCCCTGTTTGGTGACCAGGTTCCTCGAATATCCGTTCCACATTTTTCCGTCGAAGAAAATATGCGCGAAAGAATCGAGGTGCGTGGTGCCCGGACCATGGATGCACGGATACGCTATCCGGTCCGTCGTCGTCTCAGGAAGATCGGTCGTCAGCGCCCACTCCTGCGGGCAGGGATTATCGGCCTCCTTGTTGATGTTGGCATCCCGCGCCAGCGATACCGTGAAACCCTCCCTCACCAGCGCGGCCGCCTGCTTGCGCTTGGCCGGGGTGATCAGGTTCAGAGTTCCCAGTTCATCGTCCTTACCCCAGCGTCCCCAGTTCGACAGTTCCTTTTGCCAGCGCTCGTACCGGGCCTGCGTGACTAAAGGATGAACCGGAGCTGTTTGCGTAATGGCGACGTCCACCAGAATCAGAACCAAGCCGCCAACGATCGGTGTTCTCATACCATCGCTATGTAGTTTAATAAAGATCATGGCTGGACAGATCCGGACGGGAATCTTGTTTGTTGGGGCATGCCTGTGCGCGCAGGCCCAGTGGTCGAACCAGCCTGCTCCGGGGGCTCCGCGCACGCCCGACGGCAAGGTGAATATGACCGCGCCGGTCCCTCACGTGAATGGCAAGCCCGACCTTTCCGGAATCTGGCAGGTGGAAGCGGAGCCGAGGGGGCCAGGCGGCCTGTTCGGCTTGGGCGAGTCCCCGAATTCCAAATATTTTCGCGACATTCTGTCCGATTTCAAGCCCGGCGAAGAACCGCTGACGCCCGCCGCACGGGAGATTTTACGGCAGCACGCACAGACGGGAATCGGCCCCAGCCAGATCTGTCTGCCCGATGGAGTTCCCCACGCCGATTTGCTGCCGGAACCGTTCAAGATTCTGCAGATGCCCGGCGAAATCGCGATGCTCTACGAAGTCGGGACCATCTTCCGCCAGATCTTCACCGATGGCCGCAAGTTTCCCGCGGACCCATCGCCGGCCTGGTTGGGGTATTCCGTCGGCAAGTGGGATGGCGACACTCTCATCGTCGATACGATGGGATTTAACGATCTCAGCTGGCTGGACGCGCGCGGCCACGGGCACAGCGAGGACATGCGGGTCGAGGAGCGCTTTCACAGGCGCGATTTCGGCCATATCGATGTCGCCGTGACGATCACAGATCCGAAAACGTTCACCAAACCGATCACGATTAACTTCGTCGAGGGGCTTCTTCCGGATACCGATGTATTCGAGCACATCTGCTTCGAAAACGAAAAAGACGCCGCGCACGTCCCCGGCAGAACAAGCAAATAAGGTTAGTGTGGGGCGGACCCCCCGGTCCGCAGCCGACGCCCTCGTCGGCGGCAGACGGGCGGGTCCGGGGGGCCCGCGCGGACCGGGGGTCCGCCCTACCGGCCGTCGAATTCCCCAGGTTTGCGCGGCTCCTTCGCCTTCGGCGGCCCACCCTGGAAATCCAGCGTGACATCCACAACGTGCGTTTCCGCGTTGTTGTCCTGCTTGGCCTTAGTCTCGCCGAGATTATCGAACAAGCCTTCCTCTTTGACCTTGCTCAGAAAGTAATCCGGATAGCCCACCGGGAACGGATCGCCCGCTTTCACGCTCCACATCTTGCGGATAGCCGCTTCGCCGTCCAGCCCCAAGCCGTTGACCGTCAGCTTTCCAAAAGTGTAAGCAGGCCCGGCATCCACCACCAGCGCAAACTCGACGGTCTTCTTTCCGTCGTCGATCTTCTTATCGGTTGTGACGCGCGCCTCGAGAAAACCCTGATGGCGCATCGAATCCTGCACCCGCTTCGCTGCCTGGATGACCTCATCGAAATTCGCGATGGTCAGCTCCGGCAGCTTGGCGGTCTTCAGGATACGCGCGGCCTCGGCGGGCGACTTTCCGGCCACCGCTACCCGCGTGAGCTTGTATTCAACGCCCTCATCGATGGTCACCTTGACATCCACGCCTTTCACATCGCTCGAAGGTTCGGTCGTGATCTTCGGAAACGTCACCCGCATGTATCCTTTGGATTCATACAATGGCACAATCTGGCTCTCCAGCAGCGCGCGAAATCCGCTCTCCGTGAACGGCTGGCCAAAAGCTACTTCGGAAATCTTGTTGTGAAGATCGACGGCGGGGATGAGCTTGCTGCCATCGAACGACACGGCTGACACCGCCGGCAGGCCCCTGATCGGCGTGAAGTCGACCTCGAAACGCTCGGGCGCAACTGCGATCACCTTGCCCGCGACCTTATCCGCGTGGCCTTTGGTTTCGAGATACTGTTCAATCTCGGTGGCTGTTCTCCGAATCACTTCCTGCGTCCCCGGCATTCGCCCGATGAATAAAGGATCTTTTGATTTCAGGAAGGCGACGATCTCCTCCCCCGTCACAGGCAATCCGTCGATCCGGATAGGATACAGGGTTTCAAGTTCCTGCACCTCGAACGTGACGTCGTAGCCCGCACCGACGACTGCGGGCTTGAACTTATACGCGACCATATCGAAATACCCGCTGGCGATCAGCCGGTCGCGGGCCGCATCGAAAACATTGCTGTTACCGGTTTGACCCGGCTTCAGGCCGGACGCCGTCGTAATCGCGGCCGCGGAAAGAATCCGATTGCCCTCGATGGTAATCGAATTTACAGGAAAGTCTCCGGCAGCCGTCTTGGGACCTGCGGCGGTAGCCGCGGTTGTTTTTGGCGCCGGTGTCTGAGCCGGGACCAACCCTGCAAACAGCAACAAAAAGAAGAAGATGCGCGGCATCACCTTAAGTATCCTATAGAGCGCAAAGGGCGTTCGTGGCCAGTTTTGCGCGACAAGGTAATTTGACGGTGCCGTGTAGAATGGAGTTACGTGACCTACGATTTGATTGTGATTGGTAGCGGCCCCGGCGGCTACTCGGCAGCAGTGCGCGCCGGCCAATATGGATTGAAAACCGCTATCGTCGAGAAGGATGCCAAGCTGGGCGGAACTTGCCTCCATGTCGGCTGCATCCCGACCAAAGCGCTCCTCCACACCGCGGAAATGTGGAGTTTTGCTAACAATTCGGCCGATCAGGGGATAACCATCGAGAAGCCGGTGCTCAATTATCCGAAGGTGATCGAGCACAAGAACGGCATCGTTCAAAAACACGCCAAGGGCGTCGAGTTTCTGATGAAAAAGAATAAGGTCGACTGGATTCCCGGCTACGCCACGATTAAGAGCACCGGCCCGGTCAAGAAGATCGAAGTCAAGGGAGTCAACGATGCCAAAGGCACCCAGACTCTCGAAACGAAGAATATTCTGATCGCCACCGGGTCGGAAGCCCGCATGTTGCCCGGCCTCAAGCCCGACGCGGAATTCATCCTTACCAACATCGAAGTGCTGAACCTGACGCAGGTGCCGAAGTCGCTGATGATTATCGGCGCGGGCGCTGTAGGCGTCGAGTTTGCATCCATTTTCCGGCGCTTCGGTTCGCAAGTGAGCCTGTTCGAGATGCTGCCGCGTATCGTTCCTGTGGAGGACGAAGAGATTTCGAAAGAACTCGAGCGCGTTTTCAAAAAGCAGGGCATACGCGTCGAAACCGGAGCCAAATGCGACAACGTCGTCAAAACCGGTAAGAGCGTGAAGATGAAGGTAACGCTTTCCAACGGCAAGGTGGAAGATGTCGAAGCCGACAAGCTTCTCGTCGCAATCGGGCGCGCGCCGAACACCGCCAACATCGGGATCGAGAACACCAAAGTCCAGCTTGATCGCGGTTTCATCAAGGTTGATGAATATCAACAAACTGCGGAACCGGGCGTTTACGCCATCGGCGACGTTGTCGCGGGAACACCGCAACTGGCGCACGTGGCCTCGATGCAGGGCATGGTCGCGGTCGGGAAAATGGCGGGCAAGACGGTGACTCCAATCAACCGCAACCGCATTCCCGGCGCGACATTCACGGAGCCCGGCATCGGCAGCGTCGGATTAACCGAGGCGCAGGCCAAAGCGGCCGGATACAAGGTGAGGGTCGGAAAGTTTCCGTTCGCGGGCAACAGCAAAGCCACCATCCTGGGTTCGCATGACGGATTCGTCAAGGTTGTGGCGGACGAGAAATACGGCGAGATTCTGGGCGTCCACATCATCGGGCCTCAAGCTTATGAATTGATCTCCGAAGCCGTCGCGGCGATGGAAGCCGAGGCCACGGTCGAGACCATGATGCACACCATCCACGCGCACCCGAACCTCTACGAAGCGGTCGGCGAAGCGTTCAACAACGTGTACGGCCTGGCCATCAATGCGTGAGTGCGTAGTCGAGGACCTCGGACGCATGAGCTACGGCGACGCGTTCGAGATCCAGTCGAGGATCGCGGTGGAGCGCAAGCAGGGGCAGGGCATCGACCGTCTGCTGTTTGTCGAACACCCGCACGTGATTACGGTTGGCCGCAATGGCCATCCGGAAAACCTGCTCGCCCCGGAAGAAACGCTGCGGCGGGCCGGCATCGAGCTGTATGAGAGCGATCGCGGCGGCGATGTCACCTACCACGGGCCGGGACAAATCGTGGCGTATCCGATCATGGACTTGCGCGCGTGGAAGCGCGATGTGGGCGCATTCGTCCGCGCCATCGAGCAGGTGCTGATCGACACTCTGGCCGACTTTGGAATCGAAGCCGGTCGCATCGCCGGGATGACTGGTGTCTGGACCAACCAAGCCAAGATCGCGGCGATCGGCGTCCACCTGAGTCGATGGGTTTCCACGCATGGCTGGGCGCTGAATGTATCCACCGACCTTCGGTATTTCGAGTACATCGTGCCCTGCGGTCTTACCAAGCCGGTAACGTCCATGAGGGCGCTCGGCGTCCATGTGGATATCGAGGAAGTGAAGGCCGCGCTGATCCGCCATTTCGGCGAAGTTTTTGATTTTGAAATTGAGCGAGAGATAGTAGGAATAATATGACTGACGTCGTGATGCCCCAGATGGGCGAAAGCATCGTCGAAGGGACCTTGACGAAATGGCTGAAGAAGCCCGGCGACAAGGTCGAGCGCGATGAGCCGTTGTTCGAAATTTCGACCGACAAAGTCGATACCGAGATCCCGTCGCCGGCTGCGGGCACCTTGGGCGAGCTGTTGGTCCAGGAAGGCCAGACCGTGCAGGTCAATGCCATTGTCGCCCGGATCAGCGAAAACGGAGCTGCGGAAGGGACACGCGGCGACAGCCGCGTCTCTGCACCCGTTGTCCAAGCCCCTCCACCTCCACCGCCGCAGCCTGCCGCAGCCGCTCCGCCTGCACCACCACCAGCTCCGGCTGTAGTGGAATCGCCCAAAGAACCCTCTGCTCCTTTGTCTCCGCTCGTTCGCAGAATGGCGCGCGAGAACAATATCGATCTCTCCAAAGTCGCCGGCACAGGCGCCGGAGGACGCATCACGAAAGAAGACCTCGAATCATTCCTGAAGCAACCGGCGTCAGCGGCTCCCGCGCCGCCTCCGCCCGTCAGCGCGCCTTCTGTTTCTGTCCCGGCCGTTTCCGTCCCCGCCGTTCCCATCGGCCAGGCCCAGCCAACCGCCAGGGCGCGCGTCGAGGCCATGAGCAACATGCGCATCAAGATCGCCGAACACATGGTGATGTCGAAGCGCATCTCGGCGCACGTCACCACCGTGCATCGCGTCGATATGACCCGTGTCGCGAAGATGCGCGCGAAGCACAAAGACGATTTCGCGGCGCGCTACGGCATGTCGCTGACCTTCCTCCCGTTCGTTGCCCGAGCGGCCGTGGAAGCGCTGAGCGCCTTCCCGATCGTCAACGCTTCGATCGATGGAACCAACATCATCTATCACAACGAAATCAATCTGGGCATTGCTGTCGCGCTTAATAACGGCAACGGCCTGATTGTTCCGGTGATCCGCCATGCGGATGAAAAAAACGTGCTTGGACTGCAGCGTGCCATCGTCGACCTCGCTTCGCGCGCCCGCGCCCGCCAGTTGAAACCGGATGAAATCCAGGGCGGGACATTCTCCATTACCAACTTCGGCAGTTTCGGCAGCGTCTTTGCGACGCCGATTATCAATCAGCCGCAGGTTGCCATTCTGGGTGTGGGTACGGTCGAGAAAGTGCCTGTCGTCGTCGATGACGCCATCGCCATACGTTCGCAGTGCTATCTCGCACTGACGTTCGATCATCGGCTGATCGATGGCGCCTTGGGTGACCAGTTCACCGCCAAAGTAAAATCGGTGCTGGAAAACTGGTCCGAAGAGGTCCTGTAGCTCATGTGGGGCGGGGCTTCGGCCCTGCAGCCGGGCTTCCGCCCGGCTCTGGTTACGTCAACGCTTCGCCTTACCCGCCAGCTGTTCCAGATCCTCCAGCTTGACCGTCTTATCCGAAAACACCAGCGCGTCTTCCCGAGCCTCAATCGGCCCCGCGGAGAACGCGATACCCGTATTCGCCAGCAGATTCTGATTATTGTCCTTATTCAGAAACTCCAGCCATCGTCCAGGCATGAACGAAGCCCGCGTCTTCGCGCTCTCAATGAAGGCGAACCCCGAAGTGGAAAATGCAACAGCGCCGGTCGGTGGAATCACCACAAATTGAATCGCCTCCGTTGCCGCCGCCGCGCCGGACACAGTAACCGTCCCCGCGTGTAACCCCGGCGAAGCCCCGCGCGCGAAAACCCGAAACGACGCATCGCGCGAAGTCGATACCCCAACGGTGACTTCCAGCTTCTCAGGCGAAAACTCAACCCCTTCCGCTTTCGGCTCCAGCACGAAATTGCGGATCTCCGGCGCATTATTGCGGACCGTTACGGTGAGATCGCGGCCCGTGCGTTGATTCACCGGCACCGTAGCCGGGAACAGCGGCAGCGCGGAACTCGCCGTGAGGTGCACATCGACGGCATCCGGAAAACGCAACTCCACGGAGCGCAAAAGCTGCGGACGCACATGGCTCATCTGCATTCCGTCCGCTTCAATCGCCAGATCCGCGTGGTCGCCATGGACGGCCGTCTCCGGCACCTGAATCACCCAAGTCAGCCCGAGCGGCTCCTTCGCCGGGTCCAGTTCCATCGGAAATGTGGGTACTGTCCGCAGTCTTGAGCGCTGCGCGATGGCATCCGACGAGAACTCCGCTGTCAGTCGATTCGCCTCGCCGATCATGAGAACGCGCGCGCTGTTGAAGAACGCCGTCGCATCCGGAGCCTCGATCGCGAGGCCAATGCGCACGTGATTCCCCGGTCCGGCGCCGCGCGGAATCTTCAGCCGCGCGCGCATGGTGTGTTCATCCCAATCGAATTCGGAAAGTTTGCCGCCCGCTACGAGGGGTCCGGAGGGTTCGCGCGAGAGCTGCAGGATCGCTTCACCTTGCGTAGGCGCGGCGAATTCCATAGCCAGAATGCCGTTCTCATACTCCATCGTCGTGAGTTCGGCAGTCGCATACACCAGATGGTCGGAATTGGCGAATGCACTGCAATCTTTGCACAATGGTCCCGCCCTGAGCGGCACGTTGACGGGGAGCCATAAAGCGTCGTGGGCCGGAACCGAGACCACTGGCACATTCATCATTTGTTTCGCCGGTAGTTCGAGCACTCTGAGGTCGCCGGTCCACGCACGCGCGGATTTGTTCACCACCGATACCACGGAGACTCCGTTCTCCGCCGCAAACTGGCGAACGCCTGGCCCAGGCGATGCGGGCATACCCGTTCCGTTGACGACGATGCCCGCGCCGGACACCACGTGCAAACCGGGAAACGTCTTGTTCCAGTAAAGCGAGAGCTGCGCACTGCGCCGCAGCGCGACCGCGGCCGGCTTTTCCTCGCCGGTGAAAGTGATCGCTCCCGGCCGAAATCCGCCCGGTCCCAGTGTTTCTTCGACATCGGTCCAGATCACGGCGCTTGTCCCGGAAGCTAGTACTTCGCGGGCCTGCGTCACAGCTGCCGGAGCGAGAACGGAGATCCGTACCGGCGCGCCGGGCAGCGGATCGGTGAGCGGTCCGCCATGCGCCCGCGCGAGCGATTGCAGCGACTCGGGCACAGGGCCTTCCAAGTCGGCTTCCATGTTCAGGCGGCGAACGATTTGGATCAGGTCGGTCAGCTGGCCCGCATCGTGTGTGGCATCCGCCGGCGGCAGGCTCACATGAGTAACGCCGATGTTCTTGAGCCAGACCAACTCGCTCTCCCAGAGGGGCCGAGGGCAGGCGTTCCACGGAAATTCGACGGATTCCACCCATGCGGGCGACGCGACTGCAAGCGTGAGTATAAGAACGGCAGCGCGCAACATTACTCGGCTTAAGTGGGCACGCCCTGCCTGCGCATACGAAAATCCTCGACCAGCGGCATTTTGATGACCCGGCACATTTCGAATAGACGTGAGCGGGCACGCGGACCGATACGATCCGTTAACGTGGTTCGATAATCGATTTTCCCACCTGCGGGACGTTCATACCGCGCGTCGCCGGCTTCAGGATCGATCAGATTCGTGGTGGCGATCAGTGGCTTTTTCTGATTGCAGCGCGAAGTGATGATCGACGTCACCGTGTCTTCAACCCAATCGGTGACGCGATGCGCGCCCAGATCGTCGACCAGGAGGACCTCGGCATCCAGCGCTACTCTGTATGTCTCGCGGTCGCTCGAATTGGATGAGGGATCGTACCCGGAACGAATCCGGCCGAGCAGATTCTGATAGTCGAAGAACAGGCCTTCGAAGCCCTTCGACATGATGACCCGGAAGGCCGCGACCGCAAGGTGGGTCTTGCCGGTTCCGGGCTCGCCCATCAGCAGCAGACCAGGTTTCCGCGTATCCGGAAAATCGCGGGCGTAACCTCGAACGGCGAGCCAGACTTCCGTCAGTTCCCGGTAGCCGATAGGGTTATCGCGCGAAAGGAGAAAATTCTCGAATGAGGCGTTAGTGTACAAGGGCGGGATTCCCGCCTCGGATTCCAGGCGTTCGGCGCGCTCGAGGGCCACGCAATCGCACCGAACCGCCCCCGACACTTCCTCTCGCTCGACGATCTTCCATCCGGTCCCATTGCATTCACGACAAACTTCGGCGGCAGGCATGGTGTGAAACTATTATCGCCCTCAACCATTATCGCCTGCCGCCGGGTTATATCGAACTGCGGCGTGAAATCAAACTGACCAGCCAGAGGATCAGGAAAACGAAGAATAAAATCTTCGCAATTCCAGCGGCTGCGCCGGCAATGCCAAAGAGGCCCAAAGCCCCCGCGATCAAAGCAATGATCAGGAACACCAACGTCCAGTGCAACATTTTGCTGCCTCCTGCACGTTACAGGGCAATCGACGGGCCAATTTATCTCAGTGTCAGATTGCCGGCGAGAAGTTCCGCACGAAGCCGGTAACGGCCCGCCGGGTTGTCCTTTTTGAAGCTGCGGAACAAACCATCGTTTTCCACCCCGAAGGCGGATGCCGAAATATTCCCGGCCAGCACCGACCCTTCGGCATGCCGGTAGGCCGAAGCGTCGCCAACCTCAATGGTCAGGTTACCGGCGTTCAGCTCGACATCCTTGTCGCCCGAAATACCGGAGGCTGTCAGGTTGCCGGCGGTACAGCGGATCCGGAGGCTCGTTTCGCGCGGGATTTCGATACGAAAGTGCACGTCTCTATCCGGACCGCCGCGAATGGTCAGGTGATCGGCAGCGAAACTGATCTTGATGCTGCTGTCCGCATTCGTGCAGGTAACCCGGACCACTGCCGCATCGGTCCCGACTATGGTGATATCCCCCGACCTCAGGTTCATGGCGATCTCGCGCCCCGAACTCGCGGCGGCCTGAAAGGCACTCGCGCAGCTGCCCGAGGTTTGCCCGTAAACGCCCAGGGGCACAGCGATCAAAACAAGGACCGAAAGTCGCATATCAAACCCGTATACGAAAGCAACCCCGTTAAAGTTCGTTCCGTGGCGCGGGCACCCTTGCGTGCCGCCATCAATGCGTCATCGCGTAAACGATATAGTTGATTCCAATCCGGATCGCCAGAGACGAAGCCTTTTCCGGGTAGTAAGGATCATCCGCCCACTCCCAGGCATCGCCCAGATCGGAATTATAGGAAGCCGCAATCATCACCCGGCCTTTATCGTCGTAAATGCCCTTCCAGCGCGACCCGACGCCGCCATCGTCGCAATTCTTGCATCCTTCGCGCATATGATCGTGGCCCACCACCTGGAAGCGATCGTTCAGGTCATAGATCACGTGAAAGATCGGATCGTCGCTCGGAATCTCCACGAGGGGCCGGTCAGGAAATACCAGCTTCATGGAGTCTTCGAACACCTTTCGCTCCACGTTGCCGTGAAAATCGTCCGCCATAAAAAAGCCGCCCCGCAGCAGGTATTCACGCATTTCCTTGCCCTGTTTCGGCGTCAGGCCCCACTCGCCAACCTGCACCGCATAAACCCACGGCAGGTCGTACTCTTCGTCTTCGTCGAGATTGACCGGCTGCTCCACGGAACGGATATGAATACGCGTCAGGCGCTTGACGGCTTGGGAAAAGTGACGATCGGCACGAGGATAATCCTGCGTCCACAGCGAGAGTCCCAGCCGGTAATCCCCGGTGAAACGCCCTGTCGCCTGGTAGCCGTCGTTCCATCCGCCCGGAAACATGAGCCGGGCGAATTCAAACTCCGTCTTTTCGGCGAAGTCCGGCGGCGTTTCGAACCGGAAATACTCCACGCCAGGGTATTGCCGGAAAGGCTTCTGGAAGGCGTACACTGTGCTGATACAGGCCAGTGCGCATGCCCATAAACACCACACGATCCGGAGATTCTTCCGCACAGGCCTTGCCCTGAGCATATCACCCGAATTTACACAATGCCTCTGTCCGCGTTTTACCGATTTCTGCTGCCCACCCAAAACCCCTTGGGGTTCGGCGCAAGCGATTTCATCCTGCTCGGTCTGGCTGTTTTGCTGGTTGTGACGTTACTCGCGCGCCGTAAGATCCTGTCCGTCGTGCAAAAACTCGCCGATCGAACAATTCTATGCATGACGCTGCTGGCGGCTCTCCCGATCGTCCTGCGGTTGGCGCTGCTGGCGCATCATCCTGTGCCGACGCCACGCGTTGCCGACGACTTCAGCTATCTGCTCCTCGGAGACACGCTCGCCCATTTCCGGCTCGCCAATCCGATGCATCCGATGCACCGGTTCTTCGAAGGCGTCTTCATCCTTCAGGACCCAACCTACAGCTCGATCTATCCGCTTGGGCAGGGCTTGTTTCTGGCCTTCGGAGAACTGATCTTCCACCTGCCGTGGGCTGGCGTGGCCCTCTCGGTGGGTCTGCTTTGCGCGCTTTGCTATTGGATGTTGCGAGGCTGGGTTGCTTCTATGAAGCTGGATTCCGCCTGGGCGCTACTCGGCGGCCTGTTCGCGGCAATCGAGTTCGGGCCTTTGAGTTCATGGATGAACACCTATTGGGGCGGCTCGGTTTCCGGCATCGCAGGATGTCTGGTATTCGGTGTGCTGCCCCGCCTGAAGAGCGCCCCGCGCACCAGAGACGCCATTCTGCTGGGAATCGGCCTTGGTTTGCAGCTCCTCACGCGACCGTTTGAGTTCGTCCTTCTTGTCGCGGTCGTGATCCTGTTTCTTGCCCCCGTTCGCAGCCTGCTGATTGCCGCTCTCGTCCTGCTGCCCGCTTTCGGTCTGACGCTTCTGCAGAACAAACAGGTAACCGGTAGCTGGGCCACTCTGCCATACCAGTTGAGCCGCTATCAATATGGCGTCCCGGCGACGTTCACGTTTCAGCCCAACCCGATTCCCCATCGCCCGCTCACCGTGGAACAGCAGATCGACTACGACGCGCAGGCCGATGTTCACGGGTTCGAGACCTACCCAACGAGGCTCGCCGGGCGCGTAAGGTTTTACCGATTCTTTTTCCTTGCCCCGTTGTATCTCGTGCTGCCTGCGTTTCTCCTGACGTTCCGGCAGTATCGTTTCGCCTGGGTGCTGATCGCCCTCGGAATCTTCTGGTTGGGGGACGCCTTCTATCCCTATTTCTATCCGCATTACATCGCCGCGGAGACCTGCCTGTTCCTGCTGGTGACTGTCGTCAGTCTGGAAAGACTGAGCCGCGTGAGCCGCGAAGCCACGGCGTTACTGCTCATCGTATGCTTAGCCCATTTCGTCTTCTGGTATGGCGTTCGCCTGAGTGGCAACCAGAATCTGCTTCTCGCGTTGGGTCCCGAAGAAAGCTGGGACTCCATCGACTATTATTCGGTCGCTTATACCGACACCTCCGGAAGAATCGCCATCAATCGCCGCCTGGCGAGCGCGGAAGGCAAGCAGCTCGTGTTCGTCCGCTACTACCCCCGGCGCACAGCGCGCGAGTGGATTCAAAACGCCGCGGACATAGATCACTCGCGCGTGGTGTGGGCCATCGATCTCGGTCCCGAAGAAGACCAAACCCTGCGTCAGTACTACCCGGATCGCACCGCGTGGCTGCTGGAACCGGATGCACGTCCGCCAAGACTTACGTGTATGGATTCACAAAAGTCGTCCGCTTGCATAAGTCATTAGTAGTCCCGGGTAAACTCGGGAAGAAAGGATAACGGTAGTACCTATGAGACGTATATTCAAGGCTGGCATGCTCTTAGCCGGCTCGGTAATGTTCGTTACATTGGGCGGGCTGGCGATTGCGCAGAAGACGGGCGATGCCCAGTTCGCCAGAAAAGCCGCAACGGGCGGCATGATGGAGGTCGAGTTGGGCAAGCTTGCCGTGCAGAAAGCCTCCAACGAAAAAGTGAAGCAGTTCGGCCAACGCATGATCGACGATCACTCCAAAGCCGGCGATGATCTGAAGGGCGTCGCCGCGAAGGAAAATATCACCCTGCCCACCGAGCTCAGCCCGCGGCAGAAGGCGATAGTCGACCGGTTTTCGAGCATGTCCGGGACCGCGTTCGACCGCGCCTACATGCGTGACATGCTGCGCGATCATCAGACCGATGTCGCGGAGTTCCAAAATGAGGCCAACAACGGTTCGAACGCTGATTTGAAGAGCTGGGCCACGACGACGCTGCCCACGCTCCAGGAACATCTGCGGATCGCCAAAGAGACTGAAACCTCTCTCGGCGTGACAAGCCGCAAGTAACGCCCGTCATTCCGTAACGAGAATCAAACGGCCGGGTGGCAAGCCCGGCCGTTTGATTTTGCATGCATGCTAGCATTGAAATTCCCCCCTGAAATGATTCGTGCCATCAAAGGAACACGGGATTTACTGCCTCCGGACACCGCTGTGTGGAACCGCGTGGAGCGCATCGCGCACGACGTTTTTCAGGCCTACAACTACCACGAAATCCGCACTCCGATCCTCGAGGAAACGCAGCTTTTCGCCCGCGGAGTCGGCCAGGAAACCGACATCGTATCGAAGGAAATGTATACCTTCGAAGACCGCGATGGGACCTCCGTCACGCTGCGCCCGGAGAACACCGCGTCGGTGATCCGCGCGTACATTGAGCACCGCCTCGACCAGAAGCCGGGCGTCCGGAAGCTCTATTACATCGGCCCCATGTTCCGGCGCGAGCGTCCGCAGAAAGGCCGCTACCGGCAGTTCTTCCAAATCGGCGCCGAAGCCATCGGATCGGAATCGCCGTTCATCGACGCGGAAGTCATCGAGATGGTGGTCGAGATCCTCATGCGCGCGGGACTGACCGGCTTCACCCTGTTGATCAACTCCGTCGGCGATTCGAAGTGCCGGCCGTTGTTCGTCGAAAAACTGCGCGAAGCTTTGCGGCCCGTTGCGTCCCAACTCTGCGGCGATTGCCAACGGCGCGTAGAGACGAATCCCCTGCGCGTGCTCGACTGCAAGGTCCCTGAAGACCAGGCCGTAATCGACCAGCTGCCCTCCATTCTCGATAATCTCTGCGAGGTCTGCGGACCCCACTTCACCGCGGTGCAAACCTACTTGCAGGATCGGGGGATTGCCTATGAAGTCAAACCACGTCTCGTGCGCGGGCTCGATTACTACATGCGGACCACGTTCGAAGTGGTCCACGGCAACCTCGGATCGCAGAACTCAGTGCTCGGCGGAGGACGTTACGACGGCCTCGCCGAATCGCTGGGGTCTGGCGTTCCTGCGCCGGGAATCGGTTTTTCCATCGGCGAGGACCGCCTCGTTATGACCGTGGATCAAGCGGCAGGCTCGGCCCTCGACATCTTCTTTGCCCCGCTGGGAGACGCTGCCCTCCGGCACGCCGGTTCATTGGCGCGGGACCTGCGCCGCTCCGGTGCATCCGTCGAAGTAGCGGCCAATGTGAAGCTCAAACGGGCCATGGAACTGGCTAATAAATCCGGCGCACGCTATGCGCTGATCCTGGGCGACGATGAGATTGCCGCTGCCGCGTATTCGCTCAAGGATATGCAATCGGGCGATCAGCAGCGCGTCACGCGCGAGCAACTTTTTGAAAAGGTTGGAAACAAGAACTCCTGTGCACACTTATAGAACTCACACGTGCGGCGAACTTCGTTCGTCTCACGTAGGCTCGGTCGTTCGCCTCTCCGGATGGTTGCGCAATAGGCGCGATCACGGTGGCGTTTACTTCATCGACCTGGCGGACCATTACGGCACCACGCAACTGGTGGTCGCGCCGGGAAACGAGATGTACGAACGCGTGACCCGCCTTCCCAAAGAAACGGTCATTCGCGCCGACGGCACGGTGGTGCATCGCGAAGAAGGCAAGGTCAATCCGGCTATGGCGACCGGCGAGGTTGAGGTCCAGGCCACCCAGATCGAAGTTCTTGGCCCCACCGAGCCGCTGCCCTTCAACGTCTTTCCCGAGACGGCCGTTCCCGAAGACCTGCGGTTGACCTACCGATTTCTCGATCTGCGCCGGAGCAAGATGCATGCCAACATTCTGCTGCGTTCCCGCGTCATATCGAGCATCAGGCACCGCATGGTCGATCTGGGCTTCCTCGAATACCAGACGCCGACGTTGACCGCATCGAGCCCGGAAGGCGCGCGCGATTTCCTGGTGCCTGCGCGCCGTCAGCCCGGCAAGTTCTACGCGCTGCCGCAAGCGCCTCAGATGTTCAAGCAGATCATCATGGTGGCGGGTTTCGACCGCTATTTCCAGATAGCCCCTTGTTACCGGGACGAAGATGCCCGCGCCGATCGCTCTCCCGGCGAGTTCTATCAGCTCGACCTCGAGATGAGTTTCGTGACTCAGGACGACGTCTTCGTTGCGGTCGAAAAGCTCTTTGTGGGCCTGTTCCAGGAGTTCGCACCCGCGCGCACAATGACGCCCGCTCCTTTTCCACGCATCACCTATGAGGACACGATGTGCCGTTACGGCACCGATAAGCCCGACCTGCGTAATCCCCTTGAGATCTGCGAACTCACCGGCCTCTTCGCCGCATCCGGATTCAAAGCGTTCGCCGGTAAGACTGTAAGAGCCATCCGGATTCCCGAAGGCGCTAAGCAATCCCGGTCCTTCTTCGACAAGCTGGAAGAACGCGCCAGGACTGAGGGCGCCGCGGGACTCGCTTGGCTGCTCGTCGAAGAAGGCAATTCGCTGAAAGGGCCGATCACCAAGTTCCTCAAGGCCGAAGAAATCGCCGAGATCATCTCGCTGACGGGTTCCAAGCCGGAAGACGCGATCATCTTCCTGTCCGACACTGATACGGCCAAGGTTTGCCGCATTCTCGCCGGGTTACGCACGCATCTCGGCCAAACCCTGAACCTCATCGAACAGGATGTCTACCGGTTCTGCTGGATCGTCGATTTCCCCATGTACGAATTCGACTCCGAAGACGGCAAAATCGATTTCAGCCATAACCCGTTTTCCATGCCACAGGGCGGTCTCGAAGCGCTCAACACGCGCGATCCGCTGACCATCAAGGCATTTCAATACGACATCGTGTGCAACGGCTACGAGCTGTCATCAGGCGCCATTCGCAACCATCATCCGGAAATCATGTACCGCGCGTTCGAGATCGCCGGGTACGAACGCTCGGAGGTGGATACCCGATTCCGCGCCCTGATCAACGCGCTGAAGTACGGCGCGCCACCGCACGGCGGGATCGCGCCCGGCATCGACCGCATAGTGATGCTCCTCGCCGACGAGCCGAATATCCGCGAAGTCATCATGTTCCCCATGAACCAGAACGCCGAGGATCTGATGATGAACGCCCCGAACACCGTCCGCCCGGAGCAGCTGCGCGACCTGCACATCCGCGTCGTGGAGCCAGGAAAGAAGTAAGGGACCGCAACGGCGGTCCACTACAACACCTTCCAGCCGTCCAGATCGCCTGGCAAGTGCAGGTCCCATTTCAAGTAGTGGATTTCAAGTAGTGGATGGCGGCATCGCGCGCGTTTGAGAATAAGGTTTCGACGAATCTGTTCATGGTTGTGGGCGAACCCGGGTGAGCGGCAGCATTGCGATAAACGTATCGATCGCTCGCTTGACGCTCAATTGTTCCCCCCTCCCGGACTGCTTGTCCCGTGGCATGAGGATCCCACCGGCAGGGAAACCAAACGTCGTTGCGTTCGATAACCGCGGCCAGGTAATCTGCGACGGCATCGAACGGAACTGGGGAATGCGGCCACAGTCCTCGCGCAATACGGTCAGGCATATTAATGTGCCCGCCTTTGAGTAGAAACAACAAGGTTACCTTGTCCATGTCTCTCGATTATCACGCCAGTCAAACTGCAATGTTCGGGTTGCATTTCATAACGCATGATTGTTAATATGCAACCATTAGGTTGCATATGGACACTGACCGCATCGAAAAGAAAACTCTTCTGCACGCACCGCTGAGCCGGGTCTGGCGTGCGCTGGCGGACTCCACGGAATTCGGAACCTGGTTCGGCATGAAGTTCGAAGGCCCGTTCGTGGCTGGCGCTACGGTGCGCGGCGTCATCTCACCCACCACGGTCGATGCCGAGGTCGCCAAATCCCAGAAATCGCACGAAGGCATGCCGCTCGAGTTCATCGTCGAGCGAGTGGAGCCGGAGCGGCTTCTCTCCTTCCGATGGCGCCCCGTTACCGATTCCGCCGCCGAGCCATCAACCCTCGTCACCTTTGCGCTGGAGGAGACGGCCGATGGCGTCATGTTGACCGTCACCGAATCCGATTTCGACCGAATCCCGCTCGAACGGCGCGCGAAGATGTTTGCTGCCAACGAGCATGGCTGGAGTGTACAAATGGCGGTGATCGCAAAATATCTTGCCCATGCGCAGTAGGTTCTCAATCGCCGCGCCGGTATTCGCGGCGCTGGGCGACGAGACTCGCCTGAAGCTTGTTGTGCGCCTCTGCGATGATGGACCAGCGTCCATCACCCACCTTTCACGCGACGCCCCCATCACACGGCAGGCCATCACCAAACATCTGCGCGTGATGCAGAATGCCGGCCTGGTGCGCTGCTCCAGGCAGGGACGCGAAAGTTATTGGGAACTGGATCGGCGACGTCTTCGGGAAATACGGCGCAACCTCGCCCTGATCTCAGCCCAATGGGACGACGCCCTTGGGCGGCTGCGCCGGTTTGTGGAGGACTGAGGGCTGGCAACAGTCCGCGGCGCACGCAGCTACGCAGGTAACTGCGCCATTCGCCATCGCATCACGTACGAGTTCGATCAACCCGGCCACAAATCGCGGATGCGTCCCTGCCGTCCCGGCACGCACAAACTCGATGCCGCGCTCCTTTGCCAAAGCCGCGGCCTCCAGGTCCAGATCGTAAATCACTTCCATGTGGTCTGACAGAAACCCGATCGGCGCCACCACCAAACGTTTCGATTCCGTGCGCCGCACGTAATCGCCGATGTCCGGCTCGAGCCACGCCTGCGACGGCGGACCGCTGCGGCTCTGGTACACCAGCACGGGCTCTCCCAACCCAAGCTGCCCGTTCACCCTCCCCGCCGCTTCGCGCAACTGCGCTTCATATGGGCTCGACTGCGCCATCGACACCGGTATGCTGTGCGCCGTGTAAACCACATCCGCGCCGGCGAGCGTACCCAGCGCTTCGCGCACCCGATCTGCCATCGTGTCGATGAAGCCGGAATGGCTCCAGAAGGGCGGCAGCTTTTCGATCTCCGGAGCACCCGGAACAGCCGCCCGAGCCTTCTCAATGTCCTCGCGATATTGACGGCACCCCGAGTAAGACCCGAACGCGGACGTTGCAATCGCCAGCGCGCGCCGGACGCCATCGTCCCGCATTTTCCGCACCGTATCGGCCAGCATCGGATGCCAATTGCGATTGCCCCAATAGATCGGGAGGCCAACGCCGTGTGTCTCGAGGGCCGAAATCAAATCCCGGCAATGATCGTTGATCGGGCTCCGGCCGTCGAAATGGTAGTAGTGCTCGGCCACGGCGAGAAGGCGTTCGCGCGGGACATTCCTTCCGCGCAGCACATTTTCGAGGAACGGAATAACGTCCTCCCGCTTCTCGGGTCCACCGAACGAAACCAACAACAAGGCATCCAAGTCTCCAGTTTAATGGTCGCCCGGATGATGCGGCTGCGCTTCCGGATTATCGGGATTGTCGGGATGTTCCGGCTGATTCAGAGCGCGCCGCGCTTTCTCGCGCCCTTTCTCCAGATCCCGGTTCAGCGCTTCGCCGGCCTTGCGGGCGTCGGCGTCCGCTTCGCGATAGGCTCTCTCCGAATCTCGCTTCAACTGTTCCGCGCTTTGGCGCGCCTGTTCGCGAGCGCGATCTTCCTGGCTTTGAGAACAGGCTGCCAGCGCACAGGCTATAACCAACAACGCTGAAAGTCTCATGAACAATACTCAGGCAACTGGAGGGCCAATCCTTCAACGCCGCGTGTCCCTACGTTGTTGACAGCGGTCCGTCTGCCCTTGATAGCTGTATCAACATCGATTCCCGGCCGCTCACTGCGGCGCTCAGAGCCGAGTCCAATCCCACTTTGTAAAAAATTCCACCCACGATCGCGGCGATCAACAGCACGCCGCAAAAAACGATCTCGCTCTCGAAAACCGCCCGTGCCCAATACGCAAGGCCGATCGGCAACAGGAACAGAGGCGCCGTCCAGATGCTCAAGGCCTGCAGCTTGTTGGCCATCTGATTCATTTTTCCGGGGTCCATGGCGCGCGGCATCCTTACCGAAGTAATGTTTCCGATGGAGAACCAATAGAGCGACGCAATCAGCATGACAACCATGGTTTCAAGACACTTTGCAATCGATACGGGCAAATGCGCGGCGACGCCCACCAGCGAGATCATGACAATCTGCGGAAGCAGCAGCAGAGCCACCGTGATGTTCTTGGCAAACAGAACGTCGCGAAATCGAATGGGCCAGGAAAAGTAACCCTGCACGGCGGAGCGGTCGAAACCGAACGAATTCCAGTAACTGATCGGCCCCATCATCATCAGGCCGTATAGGGCCATAAGCGGCAAAGCATTCTGCGTGAAAAACGAGGTTCCCGTGCGCGGGCCGCGAAGCGCAGGCAGGTACAGTACGACACCGAAGACGCAGGACATCGCATAAACCATGCGGAAACGCGGGATGCGGGCGAACGTGCGCAATTCCTTCTCGATCAGGGCCGCCAGCGGGTCGGGGAGGAAGCGGGAAGGGAAGCGGAACAAACGCTCAGTCATGCCGGCGGGTTTGGCTTCGGACCGGCCGCGACTCAAGTCGCGGGTATCATCGCGGGCGCCGTCGTAGCGGATCGTACGCTCAAACTGCCACCTGCCGAACCACAGGGCGATTCCCAGATAAACGAGCGCGAGGGGCGCCGCCAGCGCGACGCGTTCGCTCAACATCACGCGCGCCACCGCGCCCCATGGCCAAAGAAGCTGCGCCGGCGCCAGCTTCATCAGGGTCGCTCGCCTGACATTCAGGAAAAGAAGAATCTGCGGCAGCACCGCCAACGCGACCAGCAGGAACATCAATACCTCTTTCATGCGCGTTCGCTGGAAAAGCCTCTCCAGCAGGTGCCGCACGCCCGCCGAGAGCAGGAGGTTTGTCGCCGCGAAAACCAGCGCGCCGAGCACCACGAGCAGGCGCGCCCCCGGGCCATACAACCGGTTGCGCATCAGTCCCGCCGCCGCGCCCGCCAGGAGGATCAGCATTTCCGCGCAGCTCGTGAGCCGCAGCAGCACCTCTACGGTAAAAAGTTTCCGCCGCGGAATGGGGTAAATCAGCAGCTTGCTCAGATCGAGCGACGCGCCGAATCCGGCCGAAATCACCGGCGCGAGCTGCCAGTACAACATTACGAAAAACAGCCCGGTGGAAAGGACGGGCAGGAAGAAGGAGACATCGTCGGGATCGGCGAAATACAACATGGCGCCAAAGGAGAGAAACGCCCAGACGCCGTAAAACACCAGCCCGGTCAGCGCGGAAAATGCGGCCCCCCGGCGGGTGCCCACGCGCAGCCGCATGCTGAGTAACTGCGCGCGCAGAATCGCGACAATCACACTGCACCGCCGCGCACAACGGACCCTGCGGCCCGCGCGCTCATTTGGGACCGCCGGGACTGGGCTTTCGCGCCGGTTAGGTTCAGCCCAGCCATTCCAGTTTGTCGTATTCCCGGCCGCGACCGACAGTGCGGACGAAGACGTCTTCCAGCGTCTCCGAACCGGCGCGCAGATCCTGCATACGGCCCTCCGCGACGATTCTGCCTTCATTGATGATAGCGGCGGAATCGCACAGGCGTTCCACCACTTCGAGGACGTGCGAAGTCAGGAAAATAGTTGCGCCATGCCGCACCTGGTCGAGCAGAATATCCTTCATCAGACGCGCGCCGACGGCGTCGACGCCTTCGAACGGTTCGTCCATCAGAAAAAGTTCCGGCCGGTGAATCAGGCTGGCGGCCATCGCCACCCGCTTGCGCATGCCTTTCGAATATTCGGCGATCAGTTTCGTGCGTTCATCCGCCAGTTCGAACAATTCGAGCAGTTCCTCCGCGCGCTGCTTCGCGAGCGGACGCGGCAGGCTGTACATGCGTCCCACAAATTCCAGAAATTCGGCGCCGGTAAGGCGGTCGAACAGCAGCGATTCATCGGGTACCAGGCCGATGCGCTGTTTGATCGCCATTTCTTCGCCGGGCATCGGCAGGCCCAGTAGTTCGATGGAGCCGGACGTTGCCGGTATCAGCCCGGTGAGCATTCGAATGGTGGTGGATTTGCCCGCGCCGTTGGGTCCAAGGAAGCCGAAAAACGAGCCGCGTGGCACCGTCAGAGTGAGACCGTCGACAGCCGGTTTGCCATCGTAGACCTTGCGCAAATCGCGCACCGCGATCGCGGGCGTGGCATCGGGCATTGAAAGAATATGGTAGCCGATGCGCGAGATTGTGGGGCATGGCGTCTGCCTTGCCGCCGAGCTTCCGCTCGGCGCCGCTTGCCACAAATCGCACGCTAATGCCTGTAGTGCGCCTCGCGACGCTGGCGGGAAGGCCAGCACAGTGTTCCAGGAAAATTAATCCTGGTCCAGCAATCGTGTGGCTGGCCTCGATCGGAACATGTCGTATACGCACTTGAGGCGCCGCGTCACGCAGTTTGCAATCGTCGCTCCATCCACTCGGGGCATCGCCTTTGACGTCGGTACGGAAAAACACCCCCGATCTTGAGCCGATCCTGAGGGGAATTGTACGGCCCGCTGCGCGATCCAAGTCTGTTCAACCGGGCCGCGCTCGATGCGGAAGCCGGCACGCTGGTGTGGCCGCAACCGGGCGGACTTCAATCCCGCGACCCTTCACAACTGGCCGCAATACGCAATTTTCCGGCAGGATATGGAGCGAATGCGGGAAGCATATCGACTCCAGCCGGATTCCGTCGAAGGTTCGGAAAACCGGGAGCTTCCCGAGGAATAAAAGGAGTGAAACAATTCGAGGTCTGGTAAGGCGGATCTGCCGGAACCAGCCGGGAGGCGTCCCGTCTTGTTGTCGAGTCGGAAACGACGCCTACGGCTATTTTTCCACTATTTCCCGGGCCTGTTTCCGGGAGCTTTCGATCTTCAGAGTGCCCTGGTCGAAATCGGCTACGACTCAGCGGATGCCGCACCGAAAGTGGCGCCGGATGATTACTGGAAGTTTTTTTTCGGATCTCGCCAGGCGCGGCCGCCCCGCCGATCGCGCGGAGTTCGTGCGCCGCGCGATGACTCTGAAGTAGGGATGGTCTGGGGTTACCTGGCTCGGACCGTGCTGCAACCGTCTCCGTATGCAGCCTCGATTTCGAGAGATGAACGGCCTGCGCCGGGTTCGATGCGAATGGGCGTATGCACCGGGGTGAATCCGGCCCCGTCGATCCGTAACTCGAACGTGCCCGCCAGAGAGCCTGGAAATGAGAAATTGCCGTTGAGATCGGTGCTCACATTCGCCACCTGGTTCTGTGCTGGATCCAGCAGAACAATCTCCGTGCGCCCCAGCGGACGTCCCACGGAGTCCCTTACGTGTCCTTCGAGCTTCTTGACGTGCAGGTCGGGTTGGGGGCATTGGAACTGATCTGTATACATCAGGCCGCAACTCGTCCACGCCAGGCTGAGATCAAGTTTGTTCGCGCGCGCCCGCGCGCCGGTATCCACGGCGACGCTGATGAGACCTTCAACCTGCTGCTGGCGAAAAGCAGAGTAGGGCTTCAGGTGAATGAAATAGATACCCGGGACGAGTTTGCCGAAGTCAAACTCGCCGCGATCTGTGGTGTTTATGCTTGAGAGAATCCGCCCGGAGACGCCTTCAAGCAATTCGAGCGACAAGATCGGCTGATCGAGTCGGCCCGCTACGGCGTCCGGGGCGCGCATCGTGCCGGAAAGAGAACGCACGCGGATTGGCTCGATGGATGGCCATTGCATCGGAACGATCACATTCGCCGGGCCATTCGGACTCACATCCAGTTGTAAGCCGTAGCCACTATCGCGAACCGCCCCGAGGTATCGTGTGCCGGCTGGGACATTGGAAAAATAAGCGATTCCGTTACCGTCCGTGACCGCCGACTGGGAACGATCATCGAGGCTGGTCAGGTTCAGTACAAGGCCTTTGACCGGGCCGTCGTGGCCAGACACTTTCACCTTAAAATTTGGTCCGACTGAAGTCGGCACAAAGGAGAGCGAACAAGCCGTACTAACCGGAGATGTCGAGAGACCTGCAAGGATCAGCGTTGCCACCATCGCCAGCGATCGCATGGGAACCCTCCCATTATTAGCCTATACCCTGAGAGAAAGGAAACAGAGTGACGCCTTGCCGGAAAATTTATGCTATATATAAAATAAAGATATAGATAATCAAATGTCACAGATCCTCATCCACTTCGACGAAGCAACGTTGAAAGCAATTGATCGGATCGCCCCGGCGGCCAAACGGAAACGAGCCGACTTTATCCGACAGGCGGTCAAAGACGCAATCTTCCGGCAGGAAACAGAGCGGATGCGGGAAGCATATCGACTCCAGCCGGATTCCGTCGAGGGTTCCGAAACGTGGGAGCTTCCCGAGGAATGGAAGGAATGAAGCAGTTCGAGGTCTGGTGGGCGGACCTGCCGGAACCAGCGGGTCGGCGTCCCGTCTTGTTGTTGAGTCGAAACGACGCCTACGGCTATCTTTCCAAATTCGTCGCCGTTGAGATCACATCGACTATCCGGGGGATCGCAAGCGAAACCCTTCTCGGCGATCAGGAAGGCATGCCAAGGGTCTGCGCCGCTAACTGCGACAGCCTTCGTATGGTTCCCCGGCTTTCCCTGACCAAACGCGCGGGCCAACTCGCTCCGGAACGCTGGGTCGAGGTCAAACGAGCGCTGGGTGCCGCACTGGGATGGCGGGAGCTGACGGATCTCGAATAGTGAGAACGAACCTGGTAGGATCGACTAGTCCAACGCCGGGAACTCCTCGAATGACAAGGCAAGAGGCGTCAGGATGGCGACGAGTGCGATGGAGTTTCGTGCCGGAACTCAGCCGCTTTTTTGGGCATTGTCATTCGAATGTTCCCCGCACCGGGCGCGCCGCACAGGCCGCAGTTTTTTTCGATTCGCCCGTGGGATATGATCGCCCGAACCCTTCCACAAAAAGAAACGGCGACTGGTCAAAGCATGAGCGGAATTATATCAGGACGAATTGCTGGCCGACTGAGAATTGGTGCATTCGGGACGCAGCGTCAACGCCGATCGATCCGCCAAAATAGAGGAGTCGTATGGCTCATCTCTCGTATGCTCGCTTAATGTGTCGCGTCACGTAGTTCTGGGTGCCCAACCAATCGGCCTCACCATCGTTTTCCCAGTCGCGGGGGCTTTGCCCAAGAATGCCAGTCTGCCCATAAATCATTGATTCTGCCCATAAAATCATTCAGGAGCCTATTTAGTTCTGATGGGAATTCTGGGTATGTCGCCCCGCAGGGAACGGCTCACCTACTGAGGAAAGATGCCTGAACGTCCGAATCGCCGACCTCATCGCAGAGGCTTGAACCTTAATTCTCCTTAGTTGCTCTTCGGCTTCTTGGATGGCATCTTCCCAGCCGATTACACTTTGTGCAAGTTTTTTCTTTCCTATTTGATTGACTATTTGTTTGCTCATATCGTACAATAACTCCAATGAGTGATTATGCTAGTGTAGTGTCTCACAAATAACTAGACATAAATCTGAAGTTCCGCTATCCTGGGTCCATGGGCATGTCATGTGAGCCTTCGGTCGTGGATCAGGAGAAGCTTGCGCAGTGGATCGCGGCGCATGGAACACCACAGCAAGT
>Ga0070733_10000596_pt1 | contig 28769 bp, 20 predicted proteins | sample Coa_R1_9_FD_66450 | JGI IMG/M metagenome (GOLD analysis project Ga0070733, IMG submission 66450) | Surface soil microbial communities from Centralia Pennsylvania, which are recovering from an underground coalmine fire - Coalmine... | ecosystem: Environmental > Terrestrial > Soil > Unclassified ...
GCGCAGCCGGAGGCCAAGAGCCGCCAGGAAGTGCTGGAGACTTTTTCCAAGAGCATGGCGAGCGCGCGGACGGGGCTGAAGAATATGGATGACGCCCGGCTCATGTCCACATGGCGCTTGGAGAAAAATGGTAAACCGATCATGGAGGTGCCGCGGATCGCGTTCCTGCGCTCCATCCTGCTGAATCATACCTATCATCATCGCGGGCAGCTTTCCGTCTATCTGCGAATCCTGGATGTTCCCGTGCCCTCGATTTACGGGCCGAGCGCGGACGAAAATCCGTTCGCATAGGTACACAAAAATCGAAAATCTAAAGCTAAGGAGACGACGATGGAATCGACAGCGGAAAAGATGAAAATGGATCACCCGAAAGCAGTGTCACATGCGGAGTGGATTGCGGCGCGCACGGAGCTGTTGAACAAAGAGAAAGAGTTCACGCGCCTGCGCGACGAAGTGAGCCGGCTGCGCCGCGAACTGCCTTGGGAAAAAGTGAAGAAGGAATACGTCTTCGACGGGCCGACGGGCAAAGAGTCGCTGGCCGATCTGTTCGGCGGCAAAAGCCAGCTGATGATTTATCACTTCATGTTCGGTCCGGGGTGGGCCGAAGGCTGCCCCAGCTGCTCGTTGCTGGCGGATCATTTTGACGGCAGCGTGGCGCACCTGGCCGCGCGCGACACCAGGCTCGTGGTGGTTTCGCGAGCGCCGCTGGCGCAGATTGGCGCGTTCAAGATGCGCATGGGCTGGCGGTTCAAGTGGGTTTCGTCGTTCGCGAACGATTTCAATCGCGATTACAACGTGTCGTTCACGCCGCAAGAGAAGGCCAAGGGCGAGATGTATTACAACTACACGATGCAGCCATTCCCCAGCGAAGAGGGCCCCGGCGCGAGCGCGTTCTATAAGGATGAGGCCGGAGACATCTTCCACACATATTCCACGTACGGCCGCGGGCTGGACATATTGATTGGGGCATATAACTGGCTGGACATGGCGCCGAAGGGGCGCGACGAAGATGACTTGGCATTCTCGATGGCGTGGGTGCGCCACCACGATAAGTACGTTGACGGCCAGGTGGTCGATCCGACGCGGCTGTATTCGCAGCCGAAGAGCTCGGACGAGAAGTGCTGCTCCGGCGAGAACGACTAGCGAATCGTTTAATGGATGCGATCAGGCGGCGGCCGTTTTAAGCAAGGTCTCGACCTTGACGTCCAGATCTTGTGCGACTTTGAGAGCTTCCGTACTTCCGTAGGAAGCCAGGAAGCTGGCCATCCGGTCGTAAGACAAGTGCACGCCGTCGGGACGCTCATCCACCAAGATCGTAACGGGCGCATACGAACCGGCGTCCGGCACATGTTCGACCATCTGCGCCATAATGAGCGGGTTGCCTATCACCAGGCGCACGCTCTTCGGCGCGTGTCCGCCGAGCTTTCTGCGCAAGATCTCGCCGAGGTCGAAGCGAGCAAATTCGATGAAGCCCGCGGTTCCAAGCACCTTCTGCACGACGACCTCGAGCTCCGCAAACGTTTTGGCTGAGGCCACGTCGCTGCGAAATACAGCCATGTTGGGATGCCCAACAGCCGCGTCGAGTTTCGCGAGGACTTCCGCAAACGATTTCGCTGAAATCACGCTAAACCGCTGTACATTGACCGGTCTGGTAGCCATTTTCCTGCTCCTTTCGCGGTTGCCTGCTCCATCGCAATCCAGAACCAATCTTCATAAATAGTCGACCAGGAAGGGCGGGGCTTCAGCCCCGCCGTAAAGCGGCGCAAACAAGGGGCTTTAGCCCCTGAAGCCGCGCTCCCCAACGCTGCCTTATGTTTATGAGACTGCTGCTGGAGATTCGCAACTGCCGGCAGCGATAATAAGAATTTGGATGAAACCGGCCGAGCGCGCGATACGCTTTTTTGTCCGAAATAATTTGAAGCCCGCCCAGGGGCCGGAAGAATATAATCCCGCCAGCGTGGGCGGCGATGGCACGAAACTCCAAGCCGCGTACTGAGCAAGCCAATCGCAACGGAAGGCGGCAAAAATGGAAGGTCCGGCAGAGGGCAAACCGAAGGCCGCTTTGAGCGATTACCTGGCTGCCGAGCGCACGCTGCTTGCGTGGGTGCGCACGGGACTGGCCTTGATGGGCTTCGGCTTCGTCGTCGCGCGTTTCGGACTTTTCCTGCAGGAGCTGCAGACGGTTCAGAAAATCATCTCAATGCAATCGTACGGCCTCTCGCTGTGGTTCGGCACCGCGCTGATCGCGGTGGGCGTGATTGTGAATCTGTTTGCAGGATGGCAGCATGCTCGATTGGTCCGGGACCTCGATCGAGGCGGTGTGATGCGCCCGCGTCCCGCGACACCGGCGGTTGCGATCGCACTGTTCCTGGCATTGGTCGGGCTGGCGATGACGATCTATCTGATTTCAGTGCGCGATTCCGCGCATGCAACGCCCGGAAGCAGTTCCGGGAACAAGGAGGAGACACCCATGACATCAATGGCACCCATTGCGGACAACGGAATCATCAATAAGGCCAGCAACCATTCGGTGGACGAAACCGTAGCGAAGCTCAAAGGGATTCTGCAAGCGAAAGGCGTGACTCTGTTCGCTCTGGTGGACCACAGCGGAGAGGCGGAAAAGGCTGGGCTGAAAATGCGTCCTACGAAGCTGCTGATCTTCGGAAATCCCAAAGGTGGCACGCCGGTGATGGTGGCGGCGCCCACTGCGGCGATCGATCTGCCTCTGAAGATTCTGGTTTGGGAAGATTCTGCCGGAAAAGTCTGGGCTTCCTACAATAGTCCGTCCTATTTGCAGCAGCGGCACGGCATTCCGCAAGAGTTGCTGCCCAATATCTCGGTTGTAGAAGCGCTGGCGGCCAAGGCGACGGAGTAGTCAGCAGAGGTTCACGCGCCCGACGAAAATCAGCTGCGCGCCAATTCTAGCCGGGCTTTGGATTCGCCTAGCGCACGCCTGCGTGCGCAAAATCTTGCGGTCCGGGCAGCGTTCCACGCAGATAGGTGGCGTCCCAATTGAATTGCCAGCGGCCCTTTTCGCGCGCGAAACGCAACGGCCCCGGCGTGAAGTCCACCCACTGGCTCCATCGGCCCGCCTGTTTGTTGACGACCACATTCGACATCCCGTCCAAGACCAACGTGTCCTGGCCGCCACCTTCACGGCAGGACGTCGGTGCGAAGTTAGCGCGCCCCACCCACTCGAAGCCATTGAGTTTGTCGGACTCACTCAGATCCTGGGGCTCCATTTCTTTTATCGTTAACGCGCGGCACTGCCGCAGAAAATGATCAGGCGCGTACGGACTGCCGGAGACGATGGCGGTCGTCCAGCCGTCGGCGCCTTTGAGCCAATGCCTCTGAAGTTCCGCCATCGCCGCGCTTTGCGCCTCGCGGTCGGCTTTGGTGAGGCCGGGAATTTCGCCGTCTGCGGAATTATCCGAGCTTGCATGGCCGCAACCGGACGGCCCGAGGAGCATTGCTAGCGCGAGCGCTGCGAGCGACGTGGCGCGGTACGGTCTCATCGATCGTTTCCTTTCTGGCGTTTCCTTTCTGGCGTTTCCTATCTCGCGCAGCTCCGGGCGGCACGCCGGATCGCGACGGTTACTTCGCCTTCTCAAGCCTGGGAATCATGCTGTTCCGGGGCCCGTCAATCGTGCCGTCCTTGTTGATGGTGAAGACCAGAGGACTGGGGAGCATCGGCCCGAAATCGCCCCGCGCGACGATCTTGTCACCCTCGACCTTATAGGTGCCGTCGACGGCATAGGCGCCGAGTGCGACGTAGGCCTTGCCATCTTTGAATTCGGCGTTGATCGTGCCGCTGGGGTCTCGATATTTACCCTCGGCACCGCTTCCACACGCCACCGCCAGAGTTGCTCCGACTAGAGCCAAAACGAGAAGCGCAGTGCGGATCGATGTGTTATTCATAAAGTGCTCCTAACCAGGCATTCCATTTTATGGATTTCAAGAAAGCATACGGCCACCCACGCGGGTTTTCAGGCCGCTTAATGCCACGCCATCCGTTGCCGTATGGCCGCATACGGTGCTACAGTTCCGTTCCTGGACGGGACCTACAGCCGGCGAGAGATGGGTTCCCAGGTATGGCCCTTCACTACACAATGCGCGAAAACGAAAGAAAAACCGTCACGGCGGCGAAAGCATCTTCATCGGCCGACGGATCGGCCATCGAGCAAACAAGCCCGCCTGATGCAAGCAGGAAGGCGCTGGACCAACTCTTCTGCGTCACCTACGAAGAACTGCGCAGGCTGGCGTCGAGCGTCCGCCGCGGCGACCCCAGCGCCACGCTCAGCCCCACCGCCCTCGTGAATGAAGCGTGGTTGAAGCTCGCGAAATCGCCGGATGTTGGTGCAACCTCACGGCTGCATTTCAAGCGCATCGCGGCTCGCGCCATGCGTCAGCTCTTGGTGGAAGCGGCGCGCCGGCGGAACTCCGGAAAGCGCGGCGGCGGGGCGAAAATTACCGTCAGTTTTGACGACGCGTTTCAGAAGAAGCCCTCCAGCGAAGACGAACTGCTGGCGCTGAACACCGCGCTGGAAGCGCTCGCGCACATGAATCCACGGCAAGCCGTGATGGTGGAAAGCCGCTTCTTCGGAGGACTGGACGTTCCGGAGACGGCGGCGCTGCTCAACGTATCCGAAGCCACGGTTCTGCGCGATTGGCGAGCCGCGAAGGCGTGGCTTACGCACGAACTTCGCCGGGCATAACGGCTGACAGGCTAGTCGTTGTCTTCCCCGTTCGGCCGGAGACCCACGATGGACAGCACTCGCTGGCAGAAAGTCCAATCCCTTTTTCACGAAGCTGCCGATCTGCCGGCGTCGCAGCAGCGCCTTTTTCTGGAAACGCAATGCGGGGACGATGCGGGGCTCGTCAGCGAGGTCCTGGTACTCCTGGAAGAAGACGCGCGCGGCGAATCGCTGCTTGACGGCGATGTAGCCAAAGTCGCGTCCCAGATTTTCAGCGATCCATCCTCAGCTTCGCTTCCCTTCAAGGAATTCGGCCGGTACAGGATTAAGCAGGCGCTCGGCGAAGGCGGCATGGGCGTGGTTTACCTTGCGGAGCGCGAGGATCTCGGAAATGAGGTCGCGATTAAGATTCTGCGCGATGCCTGGGTTTCGCCCGCTCGCCGCGAGCGTTTCAATGCCGAGCAGCGCACGCTCGCGCAACTGAATCACCCTTCCATCGCACGTCTTTACGACGCAGATACTTCGCCGGACGGCACGCCCTTCTTCGTGATGGAGTATGTAGAAGGCGTCCCGCTCACGGAATTTTGCAAAACGCAGCAGTGCACGATTCCGGAGCGTCTGCGCTTATTCCGCGCCGTTTGCGAAGCAGTGCTGTACGCGCACCAGCACGCTGTGATTCACCGCGACCTGAAGCCTTCCAATATTCTGGTGAAAACCGACGGCAGCATCCGGCTGCTGGATTTCGGTATCGCCAAGCACGTTGAAAATCTGGGCGAGTTGGTGGATCAAACCATCACCGGCCTGCGCCTGATGACGCCGGCCTACGCCGCCCCCGAACAGATCCGCGGCGAACAGGTTGGGATACAAAGCGACGTCTATTCACTTGGGGTAGTTCTGTACGAACTGCTCGCGGGGCGCCTGCCGTTTGATTTGTCCAAGTGCACTCCGGCACAAGCGGAACAAGTTTTAACTGAGCAAGAAGCAGAGAAGCCCTCGGCGGTTGCCAGAGACGAGGCCCCATCAGCCCCGGCGAACGGCATCGCGCTGACAGCGAGCAAAACGGCTTGGGCTGATCTAGATGTGCTTTGCCTGGAGGCGATGCACAAAGATCCGCAGCGCCGGTACCAATCGGTAGAAGCGCTCATCCGCGATGTTGATCATTATTTGAAAAGCGAGCCGCTGGAGGCACGTCCCGATAGATGGCACTACACTTTGGGCAAGTTCGTTCGCCGGCATTGGCAGTTGGTTTCCGCAGCCGCGGTGGTGTTTGCGCTGCTCGTAGGCCTGGTGATTTTTTACACCGTCAGATTGACCAGGGCGCGCAATGCGGCTCTGATGCAAGCGGCGCGAACGCAGCGCATTCAACGATTCATGCTGAATCTCTTTCAAGGAGGAGACCCCGCTGCCGGACCAGCCGACGATTTGCGCGTAGTGACCCTGCTCGATCGCGGCGTGCAGGAAGCGCGCAGCCTGGACGCGGAGCCCGCCGTGCAGGCGGAGCTCTACGAAACACTGGGCGGCATTTATCAGAAATTGGGCAAGCTCGAGCAGGCGGACTCATTGATGGAATCCGCGCTGGCGAAACGCGAAGCGCTCTACGGGCCGGATAGCGTCGAGACGGCGAAGGGCCTGCTGGCGCTGGGGTCGCTGCGAGACGCCGAGGCAAGATATGGCGATGCCGAGCGGCTGATCCGGCAGGCGCTGGATCGAGACAGGCGCCACTTGCCGGCAAACGACCCGGCGGTAGCAAAGGCCATGCTAGCCCTGGGCGGAGTGCTCGATAATCGCGGCGCCTACGACCAATCGATCGCGATTTTGGAAGAGACGGTTCAACTTTATTCGGCTCCAGGCTCGGAACCGGTGGACCTCGCGGATAGTTTGTACGAGCTTGCCAACGCGGAATTTTATGCGGGCAATTACCAAAGGTCCGAAGAGATCAACCAACGCGTTCTGCCAATGTACAAACAGATTTACGGCGAACGCCATCCGCGCGTGGCCGATGTCTTGATCAACCTGGGCGCGATCCGGCTCGACCTGGGCCACTATCCCGAAGCGGAACAATACGACCGGCAAGCGCTGGACATCGTCCAAGCCTGGTACGGCAAAGACAACCCCGAGACGGCGACCGATCTGACGATCCTCGCCCGGTCGTTGATTTACCAGAAACGCTACGCCGAAGCATCGGACTTATTGCAGCAATCGCTGGCAATCAAGGAGCGTACGTTTGGGAAAATGCACCCTTCCGTAGCATCCACACTCAACGAGCTGGGCTCCGTAGCGCTGAATGAAGGGAAGTACGACGCGGCGGAGCAATACTTCGCGCGTATGGCGGACATTTATCGGACGGAGTATGGCGAGCAGCACTATCTATACGCCACCGCGCTTTCCAATATGGCCAGCGTGTATACCGCGCAGCAGCAGTGGACCCGCGCAGAGAAACTCTACCGCCAGGCAATTCCCATTTACATCCAATCGCAATCGCCCGCGCATATCAATACCGGCATCGCGCGGATCAAGCTCGGCAGGACTCTTCTGCGCCAGCACCGCTATGCGGAGGCAGAGGCTGAAACTCACGCGGGCTACGATATTCTCGTCACCCAGATGGATCCGAAAGTCAGCTGGCTGATGAATGCGCGCAAAGACCTGGCAGAAGAATACGAAGCGCTGAAGCAGCCGGAGCAGGCCGCAAAATTTCGCGCACAGATCGCAGCTAACGAGGCTAAACCTCCGGATATTTCCGCCAAGAAGTAATCGTCAGGCCGGACGTGAACTCACTCTACAGACCCAGATCGCTAAGTCCGGGATGCTCCGCAGGGCGAGCGCCGAGCGGCCAGTGAAACAGGCGCTCGGACTCCTTAATGGGTAGATCGTTGATGCACGCATAGCGGTGGTGCATCACGCCCTCGGCGTTGAATTCCCAGTTTTCGTTGCCGTAGGAGCGATACCATTGGCCGGAATCATCGTGCGATTCGTACGCAAAGCGCACGGCAATGCGGGCGCCGTCGAACGCCCAGAGTTCCTTCATGAGGCGATACTCCAGCTCGCGATTCCATTTGCGCGTCAGAAATTTAATAATCTCCTCACGACCGTTGATGAATTCCGAGCGGTTGCGCCAGCGGCTGTCCACTGTGTAAGCCAAGCAGACGCGCTGCGGATCTCGCGAATTCCAGCTGTCTTCGGCTTTCCGTACTTTCTGCACGGCTGTTTCGTGAGTGAAGGGCGGGACTAAACTGATTTGGGGTTGGCTAGCCATGTCGTTTCTCCTTTTCTTTGTCGTCGAATTAGAGTTTGGCCGGGGCAGTCGAGTGGCAGCGTAAACCGCCAGAGTTTGGATGAACGAAGCGGCGAAATAGATACATCTGGCGCTCCCAAAAAATCGCGGTGCGAACGGTTCAGCTCGGTTGGCGACCGATTACCGCGACGTGCGCCGCAATCAGGACAGTTGCGGCAAAACCGTGAAGCCGAGCGCTTGCAAGTCCTTGCGCAGCTGTTCCACCGACTGAAAACGAATTCCGCGAATTCCAGCGGCGCGTGCCTGTTCCAGATTTATGTCCCGATCGTCAATGAACAGGGCCTCCGATGGCTGGACTCCGAGTGCGTCAATGCAATGCTGATAGATCTCAGGTTCAGGCTTAACGCTGCGCACCTCACCGGAAAAAATGTGATGGTCGAAATAGCTGATCCAAGCGAAATTGTTTCGCACGTGCGTCGCCATGTCGGTCGGCATGTTAGATAGAATCGCCGTCTTGAATCCCGCCGCGTGAAGCTGCTGAACCCACAGGATCATCGCGTCGTTGATATGGCTCCACAGTTCCAGATCCAATTGGCGAGCCTGTTCGATCGCATCCGCGGTAATTTTCACGCCAGCTTGCTCCGCGAATTTCCGCCAGTACTCGCTCGGCAGCAAATCTCCGCGGTCGTACGGCGCACGCGTCTCCAGATAGATCGGAAGAAAAGTTCGCGGATCCATCTGGAACAGCAAGGCGAGGCGTTCGATCGATCCCGCTGAGGGAACGTGGCAAAGGACCTCGCCGAAATCCAAAATCACCGCGCGTATTACCGGCGGCTTGGCGACTGGACTGTCAGTGTCGGCGGCCATCCAACATCTCCCTTCAAGGCGCGGCGGGAGCGCCCAGCGCCAGATCTTCAGCCGCCAAATGCAGGTAATCCTGAAGCACGGCAACAACCAGATTGTGATCTTCGCGCTGGGGCAAACCAGAAACGGTGATCGTGCCCACGCATCCCGTACCGGCGAGCAGAATCGGAAAACATCCACCGTGCGGCGCGTAATCCTTCACTTCCAGGCCCGCCTTCTCCTGCAATGTGGTATGAGCGCGCTGATGCGTCAAGCCAATGGCGTAGGAACTGCGATGATAACGCTGCACGACATTGCGTTTGCGGCGAATCCATTCCCAGTTGTCCGGAGTGGTTCCGGGCATGGCGTATGAAAATAGCTGATGTCCATTTAAATGAATATCAATGGCCACCGCGACGCCGCGTTTTTCGGCTGCGGTTTTCAAAGCGCTTCCCAAGGCCCAAGCCGCTTCGGAATCGAAGTGTTTGAATTGCAGGCGCCTTTCTTGCAGCGCGATCTTTTCGAGATCCTGATCAATGGTCATGAACTTTCCATTTGCAGAATGTGAAATCGAACCGTTTGATTTCGTGGACCAATCGCATCAGTGACTGTTCGCAAAGAATCATATCAAATTTAGTGAATTCACAATTTGATCTGAGTGAAGGGCAGTTCAGCACGAGCCGTGGAGCTCTTGACTCCAGTTTCCAACACGTTGATCACAGCCAAGCCCTCTTCAGCAGTTACCGGGTTGGGCGAACCGTGGGCGATCGCGTCATGGACTCCTTGGTAGTAGGCGAGGTAGTCCCCGGGAACATTCGGAACTTGCCGCTTATCGAAGCCGTCGCCGCTCTTTGTGATTAGGGTTCCCGTTTGCGGGTCCATGCCCCATCCCGGGCTGCCGGGAATCTCACCGCGCTTCAGCGCCTCTTCCTGCGGATCCATGCCGAATTTTGTGTAGCTTCCCAGCGCGCCATGAACGATGAATCGCGGAATTTCCGCAACCACCAGGGACGCGCCGTGCAGAATCACGCGCCTGCGCCCGTAGCGCAGTATCGCGTGAAAGTAATCAACCGCCTGGCCACGCGGACGCTGCATCTCAAGGTCCGCATAGATTGCTTCAGGCGGGCCGAATAATTGCAGCGCCTGATCCACAAGGTGCGAGCCAAGATCGAACCAAATGCCGCTGCCCGGTCCCGGCTGTTCGCGCCAGCGCTGGCGCGGCTCAGGACGATAGCGGTCGTAGTGCGACTCGAAATGCGCAACTTCGCCAAGCGCGCCGTCGGCGAGAACTTTGCGCAGAGTAAGAAAATCGGAATCCCAGCGCCGATCCTGAAAAACGGAGAGCAATCGTCCGCGAGCCTTCGCCAATTGGATCAGTTCCGTCCCTTCCGCGACCGTATTGGTGAACGGCTTGTCCACGACGACGTGCTTGCCGGCGTTGAGCGCTTTATAGGCCAGATCGAAGTGCGCAATATTCGGCGTCGCGATCACGATCAAATCAATTTCCGGAAGCGCGAAGGCGTCTTCCGCTTTCGCGAGCACGGTCACGTCGTAGTCCTTCTTGACCTTGGCGGGATCGCTGGAAACGATGTGCGTGAGACGCAATCCCGGTACGTTTGTCAGTAACGGTGCGTGAAAAGTTTTGCTGGCAAACCCGTAGCCGACCAGCGCGACTTGTAGAGGTGCTGCTTTCTTCGGACGGTCTACCAAGAGTCAGGCTCCTCAGGCGGCCAAGGCTCGCCCAGAACTGAAAGTGCTTGCGCCACCAAACAGCATTATCTATTCTCTAACCGCGCCGGAAAGGCGCTCCCAAATCGATATTCTACTTGAGGTGGCCCAAACTTGCCTCTACCACTACGGTTATTTCGCTTCCCAGTCTTCTTAGCCTTCCTGTTTCTGACGATTTCCCCGCAAGTTGCCGGTCAGGCCGCTTCGCGAGTGCTCGATGCGAAATGGGAGTTTCGCGCCGTCAGCAACACGGATCGAGCGGAGCTGAAAGAATGGCATCCCGCGCAGGTTCCCGGCGTGGTGCAGACCGATCTGCTGCGCGCAGGTTTGATTCCCGAGCCTTTTTACCAGGACAACGACACGCGCCTGCAGTGGATTGGCCTGACCGATTGGGAATACCGGACTACGTTCCAGGCAGATGCCGCAACGCTCGCGCACGATCACGTGGACTTGGTTTTTGAAGGCCTGGACACTTACGCGGACGTTTACGTAAACGACCAGGCTGTGCTGCATAGCGACAACATGTTCCGGCGCTGGCGAGTCCCTGCGAAAGCTTTGCTGAAGACTGGCCCGAACACGCTGCGCGTGGTGTTCCATTCTCCGATCGAATCCATGATCCCAAAGGTGAAAGCGCTTCCGTACATTTTGCCGTCGGTCACTTCACATAACACGGGAAATGAGGAGAACATCGCCACCGCGCCGTACACGCGCAAGGCGCCCTATCAATACGGCTGGGATTGGGGACCCCGCTACGTGACCGAGGGAATTTGGCAGCCGATTCGCCTGGAAACTTGGGACTCGTTGCGCATCGAAAACTTCCACGTGCAGCAGCAGCGGGTCAGCAAGGAATTCGCCGCGCTCGCCGCCGAATTCGAAATCGAGGCGAGCCGCAGCACAGCAGCGAGCATTGAGATCGACTATGGCGAGCTTACTGGCGCATCAGCAGCGCCGATTCGGCAAAATGTGCAATTGGAACCGGGACTGAATCGCATCAGCGTTCCGATTCACATCGTCAATCCCAAGTTGTGGTATCCGCTAGGCTACGGGGCGCAGGATCGCTATCGTTTTGCGGCCACGGTGCGAACGGGGCGTGACGTCGCCGCCGACGCTTCGCTGAAAACCGGACTGCGCTCGATCGAATTGCGCCGGGAAGTGACTGCGACGGGCAAAAGTTTCGCCTTCGTCGTCAACGGTATTCCCGTTTTCGCAAAGGGCGCCGACGTGATTCCGTTCGACAGCTTTCCGAATCGCGTCACGCCGGAGATTCATCGCCAAATTCTGGAATCGGCGCGCGACGCACACATGAACATGGTGCGCGAGTGGGGCGGCGGATACTACGAGTCGGATGATTTCTACGATATCTGCGACGACCTGGGCATCATGGTCTGGCAGGAATTCATCTTCGGTGGCGATATGGTTCCGGGCGGCGCGGATTTCCAGGCCAATGTGAGGCAGGAGGCCGTCGAGCAAGTCGAACGCCTGCGCGATCACCCCAGCATCGTGCTATGGTGCGGCAATAATGAAATTGAGACGGGCTGGGTGCATTGGGACGATCGGAAAATCTTCAAGGAAGCGGTTTCGCCGGCCGACCGCGAAAAAGTTTGGACGGATTACGTTGTCCTGTTCCATAGCGTCCTCGCGGGCGTCGTTGCGCGTTACGCGGATCCCGTGCCCTATTGGGCCAGTTCACCGAGCGCCAATTTCGAAGATCCTCCGGACAGCCAGACCAACGGCGATATGCATTATTGGCAGGTCTGGCACGCACTGGCCCCGATCGAAATGTACACGCAGCAATTTCCGCGCTTCATGTCCGAATACGGATTTCAATCCTTTCCGGAAATGCGCACGATTCGCACGTTCGCGCAGCCCGGCGATATGGACATCCATTCCGCAACCATGCAAGACCACCAAAAAAATCACGGAGGCAACGAGCGAATTCTGAGCTACATGCTGCGCTGGTATCCGGAGCCGAAAGATTTTGCTTCGTTCGTGTACCTGAGCCAGGTACTGCAGGCCGAAGCCATCAAAGTGGGCGCCGAGCACCTGCGGCGGCAGCGCCCGAACACGATGGGCTCGCTCTACTGGCAATTGAACGACTGTTGGCCGGTGGCTTCCTGGGCCAGCATTGATTACTACGGCCGCTGGAAAGCGCTGCAATATTACGCGCGGAGATTTTACGATGACGTGCTCGTTTCTCCGTTCGCGCACGATGGAAAAGTGGACGTCTACGTGGTGTCCGACAAACTACAACCGCTCAGTGGCCAGATCCATGCGCGCTTGCTGGATTTTTCCGGCAAGGTGTTGACCGAGAAAACGCAGGACGTGCAGGTGCCTGCGCAATCCAGCGCTGTCTATTTCACTTTGGACGAAAAGGAACTGCTGGCAAACGCCGACCCGAAGAAAAGCTTTCTCGTGTTCGATCTGGCAGCTGGCGGACAGAATGTTTCGCGGAATTTGATTTTCTTCGACACCATGCACAATCTCGACCTGCCCGCGTCAGTGCATATCGAAACGTCGGTCGCGAATTCGAACGGAACGTATACAGTAACACTGCGTTCGCCCGCGCTCGCGCGCAGCGTGTACCTGTCGTTCGGCGATCTGGACGTGCAAACCGCAGACAATTATTTTGACTTGCTGCCAGGCGAGACGGTCACCGTGAAACTGAAATCCCCCTCTTCGGCGTCGCTCGATCAGCTGAAGAGTTCGATGCAGGTGATGTCGCTTACGGACGCGTTTCCGGCAGCTCCAACCATGCACTAGCGCGTGCCAAGATACTCGATTCCGGAAATCTATTTATTATTCGCGGAGACCGCAGCGTCCGCCGAAAGCGTGACGCCGCTGTGAAGTTGGATGTCCTGACTCGAACGTCCCACGAGAATCTGGAATTCGCCCGGATCGGCGCGCCACTTTTTCGCGTCCGCATCGTAGTAGGAAAAAGCGCGGCCATCCAGAGTCACGGTCGCAGTTTTCGTCTCGCCCGGTTTCAGATGGATTCGCGCGAATCCTTTTAATTCTTTCGCGGGTCGGGGAACTTTCGCGTGCGGCTCCGACACATAAACTTGCGCAACGTCGGCGCCTGCGCGCGTTCCAGTATTCGTCACGTCGAACGAAATCTGATACAGCGGTGCGGAAAATCCGTCGCTCTTAACGTTGACGTCCGCGGGCTTTACCACCAGATTCCCGTACTGGAAGGAAGTATAGGAAAGCCCATAACCGAATGGAAATAAAGGCTTTGTTCCATTGTGCTCATAGCCACGATAGCCCACAAACACGCCTTCCTTATAAACTACTCGATTGGTACCGGCCGCAGGGTAGTAGCTGTCGTGCGCCGGATTATCTTCCCAACGCCGTTCAAAAGTTGCGGGTAGCCGCCCCGACGGATTCACATCGCCAAACAAAATCTCCGCAGCAGCTTTTCCGCCTTCCTGTCCCGGATACCAAGCTTCCAGCAGCGCCGGCACGTGATCGATCCACGCGTTCATATCAATGCCGCCACCGGAAGTGACTACCACGATCGTGTTCTTGTTCGCGGCGGCCATTTCCTGGATCAATTCGTCTTGCCCCGGAGGCAAATGGAAAGTGCGGTCGGCGCCTTCGGTTTCAGACTGCGGATCAAATCCCACCGCGACTACAACTACGTCCGCCTTCGCTGCCAACTTCTTCGCATCCGATAGCACGTAGGTCCCTTCGCGAGCAATTCCCATGTGCAGCCGTCCGCCCAGCCATTCCGACTGGCCGTGATGCTCCAGAACGACTTTGTGCGGATTGGCGTCGAAGGTCAGCTTCGCGACGCCCAGTACTTCCTTTGAAGTTGTCCAATCGTCGAGGACGACCTTGTCGTCAACGAAGACGCGATAGTAGCCGCCGTCTTCTCCCGTTGATGAAACGAAGAGATCGTATCCACCAGCCGCGGCCGGTTTGTAATAACCAGTCCATCGCGAGGACTCAGCCTCGCCGGGCAGAGTCCTCTTGCTCGGTGGCGGTCCGAAATCAACCCGCTCCTCAGTGCGTGTGAAAAATGGCGCTCCCTGCAAATCCGGATTGCTGAAATGTTCTGCCTTAAATCCTGGAGTCCCGCCCGTCGCCTCGGTGGAGAACGACTTCACCGCCGCCATTTCCTGCACCGTTGGAATGCCCGGGCTGTAGAAAACCTGCGCGGAATTTCCCACGTAGTCGCTGATGCCTTGCAAGAAACTGACGGCCTCAAACGGCACCACGTGGGCGCTACCGCCGCCTACCGGCACAGCGGGATAAGCATCGGGTCCGACCACCAATATGGATTTGACCGCGTCCTTCTTGAGCGGCAGCAGATTGCCATCATTTTTCAGCAGCACGGCGCCCTCGCGTGCGGCCTGCAGCGCGACTTGATCGCCTTCGCGGTTGTAACGTGAGATCGTCAGATCGGTTTGTTCGCGGTCGAGCCAGCCGAACTGAATGGCGACGCGCAGAATGCGGCGCACCTTGTCGTCAATCGTCGCGACGGATACCTCCCCGTTCTGAATTGCCGGGAGCAGTTTCTCGCGGTTCAGGAATTTGCCCGAGGGCATTTCCAGATCCAAGCCACCGTTCGCAGCTCCAACCGCATCGTAGGTCGACGTCCAGTCGGACATCAGGATGCCGTCGAACCCCCACTCCTTCTTCAAGATATCAATGTTCAAGTGGGCGTTCTGCGTCATGTGGCTGCCGTTCGTCAGGTTGTAGGAATCCATCACCGCGCGTACATGGCCCTGTTTCACCGCGGCTTCGAATGCGGGAAGATAGATTTCGCGCATGGTGCGCTCGTCAATGATGGAATCGGTGTTGTGGCGATCGTAGTCGGAATTATTCCCCATGAAATGTTTCGCGGTAGCGCTCACGCCCTGGCTCTGCATTCCCTCGATGTAGCCCACCGCGATTTGAGACGCCAAATACGGATCTTCGCCCATGTATTCGAAGTTGCGGCCGTTCATAGGCGCGCGATAGACATTGAAGGCAGGCCCGAGCATGAAATGCACGCCCTTCGCGCGGGCGTCTCGCGCAATTTGGGTTCCCACTTGCGCGGCGAGCGCAGGATCCCACGAAGCCGCCATCGAAATGCCGCCGGCCATTGTGGTGGAAGGGCCGCCGTGGCGAACGCCGATGGGGCCGTCCGCCATCCGCATGCGAGGCAAGCCAAGCTCGGGATACGCGCGGATGTAGAAATCGTCCTGGCCGCCAATCATGTCGAGCTTCTGTTCGAGCGTCATTTTACTGAGGATAGCTTCGACGCGTTGCTCCACGTCGCCGGGAGCCGAAGTCGCGGAAGGAACCAGCGCCGCGGTGATCGCGACAAAAAGCAAAACCAAAATCAAACCGATGTTGCGCTGCGACGGCCTGGCGTTCGTGCGTGCAGGTATCATTAGCTCTCTCCTTCAGCTCTTAGGTGGCAAATAACTAGTTCGGCGAATTGTCCGTGTGGCCTGCTCTGCTCTGCCATTTAAGAAATTCATTCATTTCGCGATCGGCGTCCGCGGACTTTCCCTGTTTACGATAAATGCCCGCCAGGCCAAAATGTGCTTGTGCCACAAGCGCTGTGTCTTTCTCGAGGTTTAGCACATGCAGCCACGACTTCTGGGCCATTGCGTCGTCGCCATCCAGTGACGCGGCTTTGCCAAGCATGTAGAGGGTTTCCGGCATATCCGCCTTCAGTTGGTCGGAGCTAACAAGCGCCGCGCGCGCCTCGTGGAATTTTCCCAGCTGCACGAGCGCCTCGCCCAGGCGGTAAAACGCTTCGGCGCTTCCCGGCTGAGCTTCGGTTTCGAGCTGAAATTGTTCCGCAGCCTTGTCCCATTGTTGCGCGCGCGCGTAGAGCTCACCGAACTCTAAGTGGAGTCCGGCGGTCTGCGGTCGCAACCGTAGCGCTTCGAGAAACTCGTGTTCAGCGTTGGGAACGTCTCGCAACGCGGCATAGTCCTGCGCCATCATCTGATGGGCGCGCGCCGAATCCGGGAAGCGAGCTTCGAGCTCGTCAAAAACTTGTTTAGAGAGCAGGCCCGAAGCCCGGCCGTAGTAATACAGCACGTCGGGGTCGTTGGGGTTTTGTGCCAAAGCCTTTTGCAGAATGGCCACTGCCTCTGGCAATTTTCCCGCTTCGAGCAGCGCGATACCCAGTGCATCCACCTCATGCGCCTTTTGCAAATGCGGAATCGCTTCGTCGGCGTAGCCTTGCGCCAAGAGCGCGTATCCCAAAAGCCGCTGAGCGTCTTCGAGGCTGGGGCTGAGTGCGATGGCCCGCTTCAACGGTGCAATCGCGGCCGCATAATCGCGTTTTTCGATGTAGACGTCGCCCAGATGAACGAACGCGACGGCTAGTTTGGGGTCGAGTTCCGTGGCCTTCTGAAATTCGGCGCCGGCCGCATCCAATTGCCCGCTTTTTTCCGCTTCGACGCCCGCATGCAGATGCTGAAGAGCCGGCGACGGCGCAGACGCCTGCAGCGCGAGCAAAAGTGAAAGTAAAACACCGCTCATGATTTTTCCGGCTCGCGAACTTCAAGAAATTGATCGGCTTTGACGCTCTCAAGGACCTGATGCGCGCCAGAGGGCCAGTGAATTTCCACCTTCGCCACTTCCGCGGCGCCTAGTCCGAAGTGCAAACGCTTGTCGCTGGCCGAAATGTAGCTACCGGCAGTGGTGGCGAATCGAGTCTGACCGTTGACCTGCACGCGCGCGCCCAGTCCGTCGCGGTTGCTGCGCGTTCCGCGCAAGGAGATGGAAAGCCAGTGTCCGCTGCCGGCATGATTCATGAGCACCAGCGGTTCTCCACCGAGCGACGTCACGACGACATCCATCCAGCCATCGTTGTTCAAATCACCGAACGCAGCTCCGCGGCCGGCGATCGCGGCAGTGATCCCTGAATCGGCGCGCTCGAAGCGTCCGTTGTGATTGAGCGCCAGCAGCGGCGGCTCCTTGTAATGCAGCATGTGGTCAATCTGTTCAACGTTGTCCAGCACGTGGCTTTGCGCGACGAACAAGTCCTTCCAGCCGTCGTTGTCGAAATCCTCCAGGCCCACGCCCCATCCGGAACTTGCCGCTGAGAGCAGTCCCAAACCCGCCTGCAGACTGCGGTAGCTGAACGAACCGTTGCCGTCATTGTGAAAGAGCGCGTACACCTCACGCGGAAGCACGGTGACCAGGATGTCCGGGCGCCCATCGTTGTCATAGTCTTGAAAGACCGTGCCCATGCCCGAAAGAGGCTTACCGTCGGCGGTCAGCGCCGTGCCAGCTTCCAGAGCGCGCTCCGTAAACGTGCCGTCGGCATTATTGTGGAAGAGAAACTGGCGCATGCCGTCGTTCGATACGAAAATATCGGTGAATCCGTCGTCATCATAGTCCGCGAAGGAAACTCCGAGCCCGCGTCCCTTGAGCGCGGCAATTCCGGATTGCTGGCTGACGTCTTCGAATGTACCGTCTCCACGATTGCGATAAAGGATGTTCGTCGTAGAGGGGAATTCGGCGGGCGGACAGTAGGTCTGCCACTCGCCCCCGCAAATCTTGCTGTGCTGCGTGTCCCAGATCATGTAGCGCGTGACGAACAGGTCCAAGTGGCCGTCGTTGTCGTAATCGAAGAAGCCCGCTGAACAGCTCCAGCCTCCCGCCTCTACGCCCGCTTTGGCGGTCACGTCAGTGAAAGTGCCGTCGCCATTATTGTGGTACAGCGTATTTTTGCCGTAGTTCGTTATGTAGAGGTCGGGGAAGCCGTCGTTATCGTAATCGCCGACCGCCACGCCCATGCCGTAGTTGCCATCGCCCGCGTTCGCCAGTCCGGCCTCTTTGGTGACGTCTGTGAAGCTCCCATCCGAATTTTGCCGGTACAGACGATTCCAGTTCCGCGGATCGTGCCGGTCGAAGGTCTCCGGCGGGTGCATCGGGTTGGTTAGCTGGCCGCTGTTCACCAAGAAAATGTCGAGCAGCCCGTCGTTGTTGTAATCGAAAAGCGCCACGCCACCGCCCATGGTCTCGATCAGATACTTCTGAGGCGTAGGCGAATTCACATGGTTGAAATCCAGGCCGCGCGGGTGTTTCACATCAAACACGGACGACGAGATGGGCAACGCCAGACCCATGGCGGCAAACGATTCAAGGAAATCGCGTCGTGAGATGCGGCGGTTCATGCGGGCGTTCGTGGGCTCCAGTGGGGCAATTGCAAGCTTAGCAGAGGTCACGCGCGGGCGCATTGCAGGCGCAAAGCTCGTGGGCGCTACTTCGACCGCCGTGGTCATGGCATCCAGCTTCGCCGTGGAGTCGAACGAGAGGGATTCCAATTGTCAGAGCCGAGTGCACAAACGCTTCGCTGAGGATGCTGGTCGGAAGTCAGCAGAGCGAAAGGTGGATGCCGGGGGGAGGCATCCACCTTCGCTCCACTCACGCGCTAGAACAGGAACTTCAACGCGAACTGAATCAACCTCGGGTTGTTAAGTTGACTGCTAACGAGGCCAAAGCTCGCGTTATTTGTTTGACCCAATGGGACGTTGTTGCAGCAGGCCGTGTTGGGAGGGCCGAACTGCACGCGGTTGAAGGTGTTGAAAAACTCGGTCCGGAACTGCAAGCCAAATTTATTCTCAGGGCCGAAGTTCGTCGTCTTGAACAAAGCGAAGTCCCAGTTATTGATCCCGGCACCTCGCAGTGTCGCATCTACGCGCGACTCGTCGCCGAAACTCCATGCGCCAGGAGCTGAAAAGCAATTCACGTTGAACCAAGCGAACCCTGCGGAGGAAGGGGAGACCGCTGTGCCCTTGGCACATCCTGGTGTAACGTTTGGACGCAATTGAAAGTTTTGTGAGAATCCCGCGCTTGAAAGAGGCGTGGACCCACCGTAAGTGATTGGCAGTGGGAAGCCCTTTTGAAACGTGGTGACGCCGTCAACACCCCAGCCGGAAACGATCTTATCCATTACGCCGGTAGCATCGGACATGTACCGCTGACCGTGCCCAAAGGGCAAGTCATAGACGTAGCTGATGACCAAGCGCTGGGACACGTCTTGAGAGGAGAGCGACTTTTCTCCCTTGAGGTTGTTCCAGTCCTGAGGTGAGCCGACGCCAGTTTCCAGCCAGGTTGTTAGTGTGTCCGTGTTACTTAGCAACTTAGCATTGGTATAGGCAGCCAGGAAAGTCCCACCATCTTTGAACCGTTTCGTGGCTGTGAGCTGGAACGAGTTGTAGTTGCTGCCGCAGCACCCATCTCCGACGAGGGACATGCCCGTATATTCGGGATACGGACGGTCCAGCTGACCGGCCAGAATCGGAAGGCCGTTCGAAGGATTCAACCCGCTTACGGTCGTAATCCCAGTGAATGGGTTCGGAACCGGCTGAACAATCGAAACCTTAATCGCCGGGTCAGTTTGCGACGCGTTGAATTGCTGCTGCGCTTGGGCGTAAAAGGAGTCGGGAAGGTTGTTAATTGACACGTTATTTGAACTCGCCAAGTGCACGCCGCGTGAGCCAGCGTAAGCCGCGTCAACGAAGATGCCTCCCGGCAGCTCTCTCTGGATATCCAGGTTGAACTGTTGCACATACCCGGGCGAATAAGCTCTGTAGGGAGCCTCATAGGGGTTTCCACCGGCGTCAAAAGCTGAAATATTGCCCGACCTTGTAAGCGGAGTATTGACGTTCGGACCGTACGGTCCGTTGGTCGGGCAATTCAGCGTTCCCGAAGGTGACTGGGGGCTCGCGACGCCCGGTGTGAGCGCGCAGTTCGTTCCCGTCAGCGAGCTGTTGGGACTGAGCCCGCCATTTGTGGTAGAGACCCACAGAGTCGTGGCCAAGTTGAGCGGGTCATTGCTGGGGTTCAGGTTGAACAATCCCCAGTTCGGGATGAAGAAGATCCCGTAACCCGCTCGAATAACAGTCTTCTGGTCCCAGCTGTACGCAATCCCGATCCGAGGCATGAATTCCTTCTTGTACAGAGGTACAGCGGTCCGTCCGGGGTTAATGCCGGTGCCAACGAAGAAGATATCGCCCGGGCACGGGCTGCCGGGAACCCCATTCGGAAGCCCAGTCACGGTATTCAAGGTTGCGGAGCAGCCTGTAACCGTGCGGTTCGTCGCGGACGGATCCCAGTAGCTAGAAAGGTCATGACGCTCCGACCAATTTCCCGGCAAATCGTAACGCACACCATAGTTAATGGTTAGCTTCTGGGTTGCTCTCCACGTATCTCCGAAATAAAAGCCCCGGTACGTCTCCTTTTGCGCCACCAGCGCCGGGATCTGTGCTTCACCGTAATTGTGGTTGAACACGCTTGATGCGTTCAGTCCGTATCCCAGCAGGAAATCGGCAAAGGAAATACCGCCCGTTGCAGCTAGAGCGCCCGTTCCACCCGGAACCGCATTGCTGCTCGTCCAGCTGCCGTCAAATGCGAAAGCGCCGCTGGCGATGTTCGTCTGGGCGTAGTTGTCGTACGTCTCGATGAGCTGGCCGCCAAACACCCAAGTGTGACGGCCCTTGATCCACGTAAGGCTCGGCGAGACGTCGACCTGCGTGTCGTGGTCGGTGATGAAGCTCTGACCTTGCGAGCAAGTAATGCTTGGGTCCTGCGGAGTGAAGCAGGGGGTAAACGGCGACCGGCCAGCGGCGGGAATTTCGGTATTGTAAGCCGCGGGCCAACCATACTGAGTCAAATCGAAATCCGAGTTCGTCGGCGTGCGGGCGTAATGAAACCGCGTGCCGCTGCCGACAATGTTCAGAATAACGTCGGGCCTGATTGTGTAGCTGTAACTGATGGCCGCAGCGTTGGTCTGATATTTTTCCGCGCAACGATCGGCGCACAACCCCGTGCCAAAAGGATCCGTTGGCAGATCCAGTAGATTAAAGAAATTGTAGCGCGCAAAAATATGCTGGTTCGCCGTCAGGTTCTGGTCTACACGGCCCACGTATTGATTGGTGTTCCCGCCCGAAGCCGCGGCCGCAGTGAAGTTATTGGTTTCGGCGCTGTTTGTCGGCATAGCAATGAATTTCAATTCCGCCAGTGCCGCGGGGTTGATTACCGGAATCGTGTTGCCGGCGAACTGCGTCCGCTGGCAATTTGCAGGGGTATTGCCGCCAGGTGCGAGGCAAGCTGCGCTGACGCTGAGCGGATCAAAGATGGGAACGTCCGCTGGGAATACACCACCTCTTTCTGCGACAGTGGGTACCGTAGTAGTGAACACCGAGGATGCGCGCTGACGGTATCCGTCATAGGCGAAGAAGAAGAAGGTCTTGTCTTTGATTATCGGACCGCCGAACGTGCCGCCGAACTGGTTCTGCACGTAAGGAGGATTCGAGGAGTCAAAATATGGCCGTGAATTGAGAACCTTATTGCGAAGATACTCGTAGGCTTCGCCGTGATACTGGTTCGTGCCGCCCTTGGTGCTGAGGTTTACGATGCCGCCGGCGAACTTGCCCCATTCCGGACCCAAGTTGTTGTACTGCACCTTAAATTCCGCGATCGCGTCCTGATCCGGAATAAGGACCGGCAAGTTGATGTAGCCGATGTTGACTGGCTGGCCATCAATATACTCCGCGCTCTGGTTCCCGAACGATCCGCCTACTTGGTAGTTGCCCCAGCTAAAGGGGTTCTGGCCAACCTGAGATCCGCCCGAACCGCCCTGCGCGATGGCCGCGGGAGAAAGCGTGATCAGGTTGAAAACGTTACGGCCATTCAGAGGAATCTCATTGGTCGCGCGTTGATCGATCACCTGGCCCAGCGAGGTGTCCGTGGGTGTAAGTAGCGGCGTTTCTGCTGTGACTTCCACTGTCTGGCTGACGGCGCCGACTTCCATGACGGCGTCAATGCGAACAGCCTGCGCCACCTGCACGATTACCGATTCGCGCTTGTAGTGCTTGAAGCCGGCCTTCTCCACATCGAGGCGATATTCACCGGGATTCAGGTTAACGAAAGAATAGAGGCCGTCCCCCCCAGTGGTATAGGCCTGCTTCGCGCCTGTGCCCCCGCTCGTCAGCGTAACCTGCGCGTCCGGAACTGCGGAGCCTGAGGCATCCGCGACGGTCCCGGCAATGGAACCGAAAGTGGTCTGCGCCGCTAGCGGCGAGCCCAGTAGCATGGCGGCAAGACAAATGCAGATGCCCACGGCGAGAACAAGCAGAAAACGATTCGGCGACTGATTCATAAATCTATCTCCTCCCCCAAGAGAAGCGCGTTAGGCCCACCCGGCCTACGCCACAAAGTTGGTGACACCGCTACGTACCAAAACGGGAAATCACGCCAGAGATCGCCCCACGATGGCCAACCCAGTTGCGCACACCAAGACACACCCCTACGTTCGCTAGAGCCACCCTGAACAAAAAGCTCTTTAGATACAACCCATCGATTTTTTCGATACCACCCAGCTGCGGAGCATTTAGCTTCAAGTACCCTATTCTTGTCAAGCTAAAAATAACGATTTTCTAAAGACTTTTCGTCAATTCACACAAATGAGCAATGACGCGCTTTGGATTTCGCAGTATTATGCTGCGAGGGCAGACGTGCCCTTCATTCCTGCGCGAAGGTCCTGGCTATTGATCGCGCGAACCGCTCAGATTATTTTTGTGTCGGAAATCTTTAAAGAGACAGCCCCATGGAAAGTCGCAGCAAGAACCAGGGCGGCCGCAAGGTTCGCGTCGTCACGCTGAAGGCAGTCGCCGAGCATGTAGGACTAACTCCCGGTACTGTTTCAGCAGTATTAAATAATTCCGCGGCCGCTCGCTCCGTGCCGGAACGCACCAAGAAACGAGTTCTCGCCGCCGCGCGCGAACTAAATTACCGCCCGAATTATTTGGCGCGCTCGCTGCGCGTGCAACGCACTTACACCATCGGAGTGATCACGCGCGATCTGGGCGATGCCTATGCCGCGATCATCATCAGCGGCATCGAACGCTATCTTCGGCAGCACAGCTTTTTCTTCCTCACGGTCGCCCATCACAACGATAAAAAATTGCTGGACAGCTATTCGCACATTCTTCTGCAACGAGGCGTCGAAGGCCTGATTTCCGTGGACACCTTGCTCGGTGAATCGATGTCGTTGCCCACGATCGCTATCGCGGGTCATCGCCCTCTGGAAGGCGTAACCAATATTCTTCTGGATCATCGCCGCGCGGCGCAACTGGCCCTGCAACATCTTTTCGAGCTCGGCCATCGCGAAATCGCCTTCATGAAAGGCCCGCACTACAGTTCGGACTCCACCGATCGCTGGAAAGCCATCCTGCACGTCGCGCAAGAGCTCGGTATCGCCGTGCGGCCAGAGCTAACCATTCATTTGGAAGGCGACTTGTCCACCCCGGAAGTTGCATATCCCGCAACCAAGGCGTTCCTCTGCAACCGGAAAATGCCCTTCAGCGCGCTATTCGCTTTTAACGACAATTCCGCGTTGGGCGCCATCAGCGCTTTCCAGGAAGCCGGCATGCACGTCCCGAACGATATTTCCGTCGTGGGCTTTGACGACATCAAGATGGCGCCTTACAGCAATCCGCCGCTGACGACTGTCCGGCAGCCTCTTTTGAAAATGGGCGAGATCGCCGCGCGGTCGGTGCTCAACCAGATCAAGAACAATGAAGATTACGTAGCTGAAATATTGATCGAACCTGAGTTTGTCGTGCGCAAATCCACCGGGAAGGCGTCGTTGCAATTGTCACCGTGCGACAAAGAATTGCAGAACGCGGGTTAGCGTGAGCGACCAGTCCAAACGGAATCACGGGAGAACCCCGATTCAATGTCCATAGCCAATTCGAACGTTTCCCCTGCCGCAACCGCCGTGCCCGCTACCACAGACAAGCCGGCCATGGCGATGGTGACCACCCTTTTCTTCATGTGGGGCTTCCTCACCTGTTTGAACGACATTTTAATTCCTCACCTGAAGGCCATCTTCGATTTGAGTTACGCGAAAGCGATGCTCATCCAGTTCAGCTTTTTCGGTGCGTACTTTGTTTTTGCATTACCTTCCGGAAAGCTGATCGAGTGGATTGGGTACAAGAAATCGATGGTCGGCGGCCTGTTGACCATGGGACTGGGCGCGCTGCTTTTCGTGCCCGCAGCGAGCGCTCCTTCCTTTCCGCTGTTTCTCGCGGCCTTAATTATTCTTGCGGCGGGCATCACGCTTTTGCAGGTCTCCGCGAATCCCTACGTTGCTGTTTTGGGTCCCGAGCGAACCGCTTCGAGCCGCCTGAATTTGACGCAAGCCTTCAACTCCCTCGGCACCACGCTGGCTCCTTGGTTTGGCAGCCTCCTGATTCTAAGCGCAGCGCCGGTCGCTATGGACGTCGTGCGTGGAATGTCTACCGATCAGCTGCAATCCTACCGTCTGCAACAGGCGTCCTCGGTCAAGCTGCCGTATCTCGGCCTGGCGATCGCGCTTTTTGTGCTCGGCGTGGTCATTGCGAACTTTAAACTTCCCGTCATCACTGCGGTCGAACCTCACGGGAAAGTTCACGACTCCATTTGGAAATATCCGCGATTGATAATGGGCGCGATTGGAATTTTCGTTTACGTCGGCGCGGAAGTCGCAATCGGAAGCATGCTCGTTAACTATATGAGCCAGCCGAACGTTGGCAACATTTCGATCCAGCTCGCGGCGAAATTCGTTTCGCTTTACTGGGGCGGCGCGATGATCGGTAGGTTCATCGGATCGGCCGTGCTGCAGAAAGTGCGCACTGGCACCGTGCTGGGCTTATCTGCGCTGACAGCGTTTCTGCTGGTCACTATTTCAATGCTGAGCTTCGGGCATCTGGCTATGTGGAGCATCCTATTAGTTGGCTTCTTCAATTCGACGATGTTCCCCAGCATCTTCACGCTCTCGATCGAGGGCCTCGGCCCGCTGACGGGCAAAGGTTCCGCGGTGTTGGTCTGCGCCATCGTGGGTGGGGCGATCATTCCCGAACTGCAGGGCGTGCTCGCGGATCGCATCGGCATCCATCACGCTTTCATCCTGCCTGCGCTGTGCTACCTATATATCGCGTCTTTCGCGTTCAAAAGTAATAAGCCGCACAGTGGGGCGCCAGCGCATTCTTGATTGAATACACGCTGCGCGAATCGCGACCTTTGTTCGCCCGCGCTCCTCCACTGGAATTCCTATTCGCTCCCTGCGCAATTCGTGTACATTGCTTGCCGTCGCGCCGCAATCGGATTGCGCCGGCGCACGTCACACAACGCGGCGCGCCTAGATCTACCGTAGTTCGCGACGAACGGAGCAGCCTACACGGTCATGACCTCAGATTCGTTTTCGATCGGCATTGATTTCGGAGGCACGAATCTGCGGCTGGCAGCCTACACACCCGCGGCTGGGTTTCTGGATACGATTCAAATGCCCACGCGTCTGAAGGCGGGCAGAGATGCCGTGGTCGCTGATATGTGCGCAGGAATTCGTAAGCTCCTCGATCGCTACTCTCCGAAGCTCGCGCTACAAGGTATCGCCATCGGCTCGCCCGGACCGATCGAATTGCCCGAAGGCCGGCTGCGAAATCTGCCCAATCTTCCGGGCTTCGACGGATTGGAATTGCGCGCGGCCGTAGAGCAAGCCGTGGGCACGCCCGTCGTGGTGGAAAATGACGCCAACGTAGCAGCTTTGGCGGAATGCGTCGCCGGCAAAGGGAAAACTCTGGGGATCGACACCTTGTGTTTTCTGACGCTGGGCACAGGAGTCGGCGGCGGGATCATCCTCCACGGCAAAATCTGGGACGGATTGAACGGAATGGCCGGCGAGGTGGGCCACATTAATATATGGCCGGAGGGCGTCGCGTGCGGCTGCGGCGCGCGCGGCTGCCTGGAGCCGTTGGCGTCGGCTACCGGAGTGCGGCGCAGAGCCAAGGAAATGATCGCGGCAGGAAAATCGCCGGCGTTGGCTGCGCTCGAAAAAAGCAATCCGGATTTCACGCCTCGCGATGTAGCCGGGCTCGCCAGCGCGGGCGACCGTGATGCGCAAATGATTTTCGACGAAGTGGGCCTCGCGCTGGGCAGGGGACTTGCAGCGCTCGTCAACACGCTGAACCTGCCCCTCTATGTCGTGGGCGGAGGCTTATCGAGTTCCTGGAATTTATTTTCTCCGGCGCTCTTCGAGGAATTGCGCTATCGCAGCTACGTATTCCGCATGACGGATCCGGAAAAGTCAGACGCTGCTCGCGGGACGAAGGCGAAAACATACGTTACGCTCACGGAACTGGGCCCCGAAGCAGGACTCCTCGGCGCGTGCATACTACCATTCACGGTGGTTCCGAATGGAGCCTAGCCTGAGCATTCCAATTGTTGCCGCGCAGACGCCCCGCGCGCCGCATTATTGTTGTCAGGAAGCTTCATGAAACTAAATTCCTACTTACTCAAAGCCAGCATCGTCGGCGCGCTCGGCGGATTGCTGTTTGGGTTCGACACCGCCGTCATCGCCGGCACCACGCACTCGCTGCAACAGGTTTTCAATCTCTCCGACTGGTCACTGGGAATTACGGTTTCGATCGCGCTGTGGGGCACGGTCGTCGGCGCGCTCAGCGCCGGCATTATCGGTCAGCGCCTGGGAGGAAGGAATGCCCTGCGGCTGATGGCGGTGTTGTACATCGTTTCTTCCCTCGGCTGCGCCTTCGCCTGGAATTGGCCTGCGCTTGTGATTTTCCGTTTCATCGGAGGATTGGGCATCGGCGGTTCCTCCGTCCTTGCTCCAGTGTATATCGCGGAGTTGGCTCCCGCGACCTTGCGCGGACGACTCGTGGGAATGTTTCAGATCAACGTAGTCCTGGGAATTCTGCTGGCGTATTTTTCGAACTACTGCATCGCGAGGCTTGGGATGGGTGCGCTCGAATGGCGGTGGCAATTGGGCGTCGCCGCGGCTCCAGCGCTCTTATTTCTCGTGATGCTGTTCGGGATTCCGCAAAGCCCTCGCTGGCTGGCCACGCAGCATCGCGTCGAAGAGGCACGCAGCGTGCTGGCACTCTTGCGCTCCTCGGGTTACGAAACGGAACTTAAGGAAATCGTCGACTCGATTCACTTGGAGAGAGCGCAAGGCGACGAGCCGCTATTCCAGCGCAAATTTCGTTATCCTATTTTTGTAGCGATCGCTACCGGAGTGTTCAACCAACTGGCGGGAATCAACGCGATTCTTTACTACTTGCCTTCCATTTTTATGGCGGCGGGATTCAGCAAACTGTCCGGCGATTTGCAGGCCGTCGCCATCGGCGCAATGAATTTGTTCGCCACGCTGTTGGCCATGACGTTGATCGACAAACTCGGCCGGAAAACTCTGCTGCTGGTCGGTTCGGCGGGGACGGCGCTCTGTCTATCAGGCGTGGCCATGATTTTTTTCACGCAGCGCAATCAAGACTGGCTGGTCTGGATTTTGGTGGGCTACATCTTTTTTTTCGCGCCGCTTGGCGCGGTGATCTGGGTTTATATCGGCGAAATCTTTCCCAATACTGTGCGTTCCAAGGGTCAGGGCCTGGGAAGCTCTTCGCACTGGATCATGAACGCTATCATTTCCGCGCTATTTCCCGTCGTTGCGAAAGCCTCCGGCGCTTATCCTTTCGTATTCTTTGCGGCCATGATGGTCCTGCAATTTTTCATTGTCTCGTTCTTCTATCCGGAGACCAAGGGATTCACGCTCGAGGAAATGCAACACCGGCTCGGAATTGATTAGCACCACGAAGACGCGCTTTCCGTCGCGGCGATGCGATGTTGAATGCTAAGCCGCCGCTGCTGCTAGCGGAAGCCAAACCTGGAAGCGGGTCTCGCCGGGCTTCGAGTTAACCTGAATATTACCCTGGTGCTTCTTCACAATTCGCTGCACCGTGTCCAGGCCCAGCCCCGTCCCTTCGCCCACTCCCTTGGTGGTGAAGAAAGGATCGAACATGTGCGCCTTCACTTCGGGTGAAATTCCCGGACCGTTATCGGTGATCTCGACGACGACACAGTTCTCGTCGCGAAACGTTTTTACTTGAAGCTTGCCCTCGCCGCCCATGGCGTCAATCGCGTTGTCAATAATGTTCGTCCACACTTGATTTAGCTCGCTGCCAAACGAATTCACCAGCAGCGGAATCTTCTGGTAGTCGCGCTCCACCACCACTCCATGCTTCAGCTTGTGATTCAAAATTGTAAGCGTGGTTTCCAGGCTTTTCACGATATCCACGTTTTGCAGCGGCGTCTGGTCCATGTATGTGTATTCTTTGATTGCGCGGACCAGATCCGAAATGCGCGACGTGCCGCTCTCGATTTCGTTTAGAAGCGTCGCGACCTCCACAGACGCCGCGATCCGCACCAGCGCAGCTCTCGCTGTGTCTGCATCCAAAATAGCGAATAAAGATTCCAGCGCCTCA
>Ga0070733_10000597_pt1 | contig 28754 bp, 28 predicted proteins | sample Coa_R1_9_FD_66450 | JGI IMG/M metagenome (GOLD analysis project Ga0070733, IMG submission 66450) | Surface soil microbial communities from Centralia Pennsylvania, which are recovering from an underground coalmine fire - Coalmine... | ecosystem: Environmental > Terrestrial > Soil > Unclassified ...
CTCAAGACGCCGCAATCGGCGGTGCTCTCGGCGGTGATTTTCAATGCCGTCATCATCATCGCGCTGATTCCGCTGGCGCTGCGCGGAGTGAAGTACCGCGCCATGAATGCCGAGGCTCTGTTGCGGAGAAATCTCTTCATCTACGGCGTAGGCGGGCTCATTGCGCCATTTGTGGGGATCAAGCTGATTGACGTGCTGATCACCGCGGCGCGACTGGCCTAAGGACTGCGACTCATGAAAAAACATTTAATTACGGCGTTTCTCATGACCCTGGTGACAACCGTCCTGCTGGGTTTGGTTTATCCGCTGATCGTGTACGGGTTGGCTCAGGTGCTCTTCCATGACAAAGCCAATGGGCAGATCGTCGTTCGCAATGGCAATGCAGTGGGCTCGCGCTTGATCGCACAGGCTTTCACGGGCAAGAAATATTTTCATCCGCGACCGTCCGGGGCCGGCAATGGATACGACGCGGCGAACTCAGGCGGGACAAACTACGCGTCCACGAACCAGAAGCTGATTGACCGAGTGAAGGCGGACGCGGCCGCTCTGCATACCGAAAATCCCGCTGTGCCGGTTCCGGTGGATCTGCTCACGACTTCTGCGTCAGGGCTGGATCCGGATATCTCGCCGGCGGCGGCGGAGTTTCAGATTCCGCGAGTCGCGAAAGCGCGGGGCATTTCGGAATCGGATCTGCGCGCGCTGGTGCAGAGACACACCACACAGCGCGATCTCGGACTGCTGGGCGAACCGCGCGTGAACGTCCTGGAGCTCAATCTGGCGCTCGACGATAGTTCATCGAGCCACTGAACAGGGCCCGCATGTCGCGTGCGATAATGGGCCTGCGCCGCTTCTTCGGTCATGAAAGCCGCGGCGTCGCAGCGGCCCCGTAGCTCAGATGGATAGAGCAGCGGTTTCCTAAACCGTTGGTCGGCAGTTCGACTCTGCCCGGGGCCCCCACTTGTGTTCTAGGCTTGAGCCTGAAGAATCGCTTCCTGCACATACACCGCGTCGGCGAACAGCGCCCGTCCCCCACGATGATAGGTATCGGAAAGGCGGTAGAGTCCGAATCCCCTCTGCTCCATGAGTTCGTGCAGACGCGGGAATGTGGAGTCGTTCTCGTAGTGTGACAGAAACAACACTTCCATTATCACGGCCTTGGTTTTCTTCAGGCCGCTGACCGAACTTCTAAGCACGGTGGCTTCCGAACCTTGAATGTCCAGCTTCAGGATGGACACTTCCTCGTAGTTTTCGACCAAACGGTCGTAGCTAACCGTCCGCACCCGGACCTGGCTGACCACATGCCAGGACTTCGCTTCAAATTCACGGCCAATCTCGGTTCGCGGCCGCAGCAGGGAAGAAGCCGCGGGATGTTGCAGTTGATAGAAGTCGGCGGAGCTGTCTTCTCCACTGAGGGCGGCGTCCACTACGCTGATTCCTGGATCGCGGCCGAACGTGCGCCTCAGTTTGTCTACCAGCTTTGGCTCACACTCGACGAGCACGATCTGTTGCGGATCGAAGATAGTTTGCAGTGCTCGCGTCCAGGAGCCCTCGTGCGCCCCGGCATCCACACAGGTGCGCAGGTGGGCGGTTATTTCGCGGGGCAGCAGATCCAGGCGCGCATCACAAATGGCGCTATAAGGCTCGGCCCGCAAAGCTAGAGTCGAGGCGCGGCGATTGGACAACCCCATGCGCAGAAAAGCGTGCCGGCGGACGGAGTATTCGGTGACTCCGTGGGGCAGTATCTGCTTTGTCAGATGCTTAAGGTCGAGAGCCATGTAAAGGGATGTGGAACGATCGCAGATTCTATCCGGCTCGAGTGAAATCGATGTAGCCGCTTTGCACATCGGCACGGACGAGCCGGACGCGCACTCTGTCCCCCACGTCGAGTCCGTTATGCCCTTGAATCAGCATGCCCTCAACATGCGGTTGAAGTACCCGGACGAAGGTTCCATGCTCATTAACCCCGGTGACGATCGAGTCGAACACCTCGTTGATATGGGTTTGCATGACCACCGCCGCCAGCCGCTTGGCCATTTCGCGCTCGACTTTGCGAGCCGCATCTTCTTTTTGGGTGCAGTTCGCGGCGATCGAGGTGAGTTCGTCGTCACCGTAAGGGTGGACTGCGCCTGCCAGCATAGCCTTGAGCACGCGCTGGCTCACGACATCAGCAAAGCGCCGATTGGGCGCGGTGGAATGAGTGTAATCGTGCACAGCCAGGCCGAAGTGTCCGGAAACGGTCTCGCCGGGACGCTCCACGACATATTCACCGGGGCCGATCAGTTTGATGACGCTGAGCGAGAGATCGGCGAAGTGATTCGGGTCGGCAGCCTTTTGCTGCAGCAGAAAATCGTTGAGCGCTTTGGAGTCCGGCTGCGCGGGCAGCTTGGTTCCCTTTCCGGCGGCCAACTCCACGATACGGTCCCAGCGCTCGGGTGTGCGGACGATGCGGCGCAACGACGAGACATTTTCCAGCGCGCGAGCGACCACTCCGTTCGCGGCGATCATGAAATCCTCAATCAGATCCGTGCCGCGGTTTCTCTGCTGCTTCACGACGTCCACGACCTGATCGTTGAAGATCAGCGGCTGAAGTTCGTCGGTTTGAAGGTTCAAGGCTCCGTGCTGGAAGCGCTGCTGCTTGAGGCGCTGCGCCGCGTCATCCTGCAGCCTGAGCTGGGACTGCAGATCGGTTGAAGCGGCGACCTTCGGCGGCGCAGCAGCCTTGCCTTCCAGCCACGCACCCAGCGAATTGTATTGGAGCTGGGCCTTATTGCGGACGAGGGCGCGATAGACATCGTGGGAGGCAAGGGTTCCGTCGGATTGCACGACGAACTCGACGACCATGGCAATCCGATCCACATTCTCAAGCAGCGACGTGATTCCGGTCGAAAGCTCTTCCGGCAACATGGGGAAGATGCGGATTCCCGTATAGACCGTGGTGGTCTCGCGGGCGGCGTGCTGATCGATCGGGCTAGCCTTCGGAACGTAAGCGTCCACGTCCGCGATCCCGATCATGATCTTGGTGGCCCCGCCCGAGACCGGCTCAGCGACCTCGATCTGATCCAGGTCGCGCGAAGTGTCATTGTCAATCGAGGACCAGAGCAGGGCGCGCAGGTCCCGGGCGCCGTTGCCGGGCGTTACCGCCGGGGGATGACTTTCAATTTGAGCGAGTTGCGCTGGAACCTGCGCGGGAAACTCGGGTTCGAAGCCGTGGGCCAACATCACTTGCCGGGCAACGGCCTGCAGATCAATGGACGAGGAATTCGAATTGGGCATACGAGCCTGAATATGGCGGCGGTTTCAGGCTATCACGCTCGAGGCAAGGTGGGCTTAAGGGGCGGATCACCAGTTCCTCCGATACAGGCCTGCTCCTGTTCGCGGCGATTGCAGCGAATGACATAAAGCATATAGAGAACTACGGCGAGGTTTCCCAGGAAGAGCAAACAGCGAAGTGCGGTCACGCCGCGCAACAGTTCCCGAACCTCGAACGGCAGCAGCAAGGTCCCGGAAACGAAAGCAACCCACTCGGCCCAGGTACGGCCGTTCCAGAGTCCGTAGGCTTCGGCGAAGCGCAGAGCGGCGTAGGCGAATGCGATGCGCGCGGCCGCCCACAAGTGCGCGTCCGTAATGCTATCGGCAAAATCGAGAAACAACTGCGCCGAGCGGCGATCCGTATTGATGTGCAGCCGCGTAAGCAGGATCTCGGCAATGAGCCAGACATCCCGATGGAGCAGCGCAAGCGCACAAAGACCCATCAAAACGACAAACATTCCCTTGACGAATTCGAAAGAGGCAACCGCACGCAGAATGCGCTGTTGGCGGCGGTGCGGATGGATGTTTGTTTCGAGGGCGCGCATGCCTTCCGCGAATGGCTTATCGCAGCCTATCACGGCTAAACCCAAATTCGTATTCTGCAATTCCGGCCTCGCATTGCCTTGATTGGTGCGCCTTTTAATGCGGAACGCGGCGCTTACCTCGGTAACTGGAGCCGGCGCCGAAACGATGCCACGATCGCAGACGGAGACCCACAATGAAAGTCCACCGTTTCGCCGTCGCCCTGTCATTGCTCGCATCTTTTGCCGTAACCGGTTCGGCCCAAAACACGAATTCCCAAACCGCGCGCCAGGCCCTGATGGAAATGTTCAGCAAAACGCCTGGGACCTTTCTGAAACATCTTCCGGCCGTGACTAAAGCGGCGCTTGAGAAGTCGGGCGCCATGGCGCAGATCGAGCAGTATTCCACCCTGGCGTCCCACATGCAGACGCAGGGGCAGAACCTGCAGACGTTCGAGACCGGTCCTGTCATGCTGGCGTCGGAAGATCCAAAGACCGGACAGAAGGTCGAGATCGTAGTGTCTGGTGATACGCAGCATGGCGATGAAGATGATATCGGCCTTTCCTTTCGCGTGTATAAGGAGGGAAAGCTTCAGGCCACGCCATTCCTGCCGCAGCTCATTTTTGCCATGAAGAAAGAGGGGCAGATCTGGACGCTGAATGAGATTTCTCTCACCATACACTTACCCCTTGCAGATCCCGACCTGCTGAAGGCATTCACCGAGAAGCTGAAGGCCCAGCCGAATGTGACTATGACGGCGCAGAATGCGCCGATGGCGTCCAATCCTCATGTCACGTTTGCGGCGCAGAGTGATGCGCAGCCTGCCATGCAACCGGCCGGAAGCGACGCCCTCGTCATCAACGCGATGCGCACCATACTCATGGCGGAGGCGACGTACGCGAAGACTTATCCCAGTGTGGGCTACACCTGCACGCTTTCAAGTCTTGACGGATTTGGTGGAGGCGAACCGAACGAGCATCAGGCAATGCTGATTAACAGCAGCCTGGCGAGCGGCAAGCGCTATGGCTTTGTATTCTCGCTCTCGGATTGCATGGGAACACCGGCTAACGGGTTCCGGCTCACAGCGGCACCGAATGGAAATGTGTTCGGAAGAAAAGCTTTCTGCTCAGACGCGTCTGGAGATATTCGTTCGTCCGAGGATGGCAGCGCGGCCACTTGTCTGGCGAAAGGCACACCGATTCAGTAAGCGCCGGCTAGTGTCGCGCGGACCAGGCCAGACCGTCGGGTTCGGGCCCCACATCTAAGCGTCCGACCACGTCGAGCGTCTTGAGATCAATGACCGCGACGTTGTTGTCGGCCGAGACCGCGACGAAGGCCCGAGCGCCGTCCGGTTGCATCTGAATACCGGCAGCTCCCCGCCCAAGCGGCAAACGTTTTAATTCCTTTCGCGACGGCGCGTCGAGAATCGTGAGTTCGCCATTGCGGAGGCTCGAAATAAGTACCAGGCGGCCATCGGGAGTAAATTTCAGCCGGTTGGCTCCGGGCGTGTTGGAGGCGATCGTTTCGATCACTTTCTTGGCAGCCGGGTCAATGATTGAAACGGTGCCGTCCTGCGCATTGGCAACCCAGACCTCGTTGCCGTCGGGAGACACATCGAATCCCTCGGAGCCTCTTCCGACCTTCACTACCGTTTGATCCCAGTCTTCAGATGAAGAGCCCGGACTACGCGATTCCGTCTTTTCGATGATGCTCACCGTGCCGGAGGCGATGTTGGTGGTGATGATTCGCCGCACATCGCTCGAAACCCAGATCATGTGGGTGCGGTTCTGGCCGGTACCGAGAATGAAATCTATCTTCCCGGAAGCCGGATCGTAGCTGCCAATCGCTTTGGCCGCCTCGGCAGTGAACCAGATTCTCCCAGCGGTAAACATGAGCCCGTGCGGACCACGAAGCGGTCCCAGATCGATTGCCGGCAAGACTTTTTGCTGAATAAGGTCCACTACGGCCAGAGTATTGTAGGCACCGCCGCCGTAGTTGGAGACGAAGGCAGTCTTGCCGTCCGCGGAAGCTTCGACTTCATGCGGATCGTTGCCGACCGGGACTTTGGCGACGACTTTCAGCGTGGCTGGGTCAACGATCGCCAGCGTGTGATCTTTCTTGCTCAGCGCGAGGAGAGCGGGGCTGGGAGTGGCCTGAGCGTGAAGCATTGCGCCGATCAATAGGATCGCCGGCAGGAAGACAATTCTTCTCATACTCATAATGGAATCACTTTTTCTGACGAATGGCGGCGCGCAACTCGGCGACAATCTCCTGCGAAGCTTTGATGGCAGCCGCGTGTTGATCCACGTTGAAGGAAATCGCACCAACCCGGGCATGGCCCCCGCCGCCATAACGCTCGCAGATGCGGGCCAAATTGACTTCCGGCTCCTGCGGCGCCCAGGGATTCGATCCCACGGAAACCTTCACCCGGAAACTGCTTTTGCTCAATCCCACGCTGTAGACCGATTCCGGATGCAGATAGTAAGGCACAAATTTGTTGTAGCCTTCGAGGTCCTGGTCGGTGACGTCAAAGAAGATGGTAGCGTCCTTGCACTCGGTGCGCTCGCGCAGGATGCCGATGGAAAGTTCGTGGCGCTTGAGCAAAGGCGGAAGAAGCGGAGCCACAAAAGGCTCCTCGAGAATCTCGGCGAGCGATTTCGTGGCCAGCAGCGGAATCAGGCGTGGAACGAAGCCATGATCAGGCGCTGATTCGATCACCATCGTAAGCTTCATCGCCGGAGCCTTCATCTCGACCGCGGTGCGCGCGTCGGGATACAGGGCGCCGTCAATCACGTCGGTCCAGTGGACCAGATCCGCCAGAGGGGCGGGATCGAAGCCGAAGCGCTGCTGCGCGATCATCGCGATGAAACTGGTGCAGGATTTGAAATCGGGATCGTAGAACTTGCGATTGCTCTGATTCTGCTCGAAATGTTCGGCGTCGGCAGGCGACAGAAAGGCGCTCTCGTGGTGATCGAACCACCAGGTGATCCGCGGCGAACTGGAATACTTGAAGTCAACGATGGCGTTTTCATCGCCATCAAACTGTTTTTCGTCGAACAGAGCGCCGGCGCGGTGGACCAGTCCGGTGAATTCAAAGTGCGCGTCCGCCCGCACCCGTTCCCGATAGAAACGGGAGAAGACTGCCGCCGAAGACGCTCCGTCGAAACATTTGTCGTGGTAGAAAACTCTTACGCGCAATGAATTCCCCGATTCCCAAGAACCACCCCGAGAACCTGCGGCACGGTTCCAAATTCCGGGGCCGGTAAAAGCTAATAGGATTGCCAGCTTGAGAGAAGAAAGTCAAGCGCCGCGAAATCACGGAAATGGGCCCTGAGCTGGCGAGCCCGGTTCCGGCTGAGCATAGTGGGCGGCCAGGCTTCCGAGAAAAGGAATTTCAAACATCTCGCCTTGCAGCGCCTTTACGACCAGAACCAGCCAGGTTACGAACACTGCGAGCGCGCAAACACCAGACACCAGGACAACAACCAAGGCCCCCAGAACCGGAATCCGGAACAAGATCAATGACGCCAGTTTGAGAATCGCGGCAGCCAGCGCCGCCGCCGCGCAGAGCATCAGGCATTGCACGGAGTGAAAGCGCACAAAGAGATTGCGCTTGTAAGGTGCGACCAGAAGAAAGACGATCGCGGGCATGCATGTCACATACGCGAGGGCTCCGGCGATCGGCTCTGGAAGCGCGCCCACCTTGCCCTGGGCTCGCTGCGGCGCATTCATGGCTCGGCCGCAGCCGGGGCAAAAGCCGGCCGCCTCCGGCATCATGGCTCCGCAATCCGGACAGGCGAGCGACAGATCCTGAAGCTGATTCATGCCGGGTTGATTCATGCCCAGTTACGACGCGCGATTCTTACTGCGGCAATCTTCGCAGATGCCATAGATCTGGAAGGTGTGGCGAGTCGTCAGGTAGTGATAACGCTTCCCGATCTCCTGCTCGAGCTGGCCAACTTCCTGGGAAAAGAACTCAACCGAACTGCCGCACTCAGTGCAAACCATGTGATGGTGGCTGCGGCGGTTGTACTGGTGCTCATACCGCGCGATGCCGTCGTGAAACGCGACCTCGCTGGCTAGGCCGCACTCGGCCAGCAGCTTCAGCGTGCGATATACGGTGGTGTAGCCGATGCGCGCGTCTTTTTTCTGCACCAACCGGTGGAGTTCGTCGGTGGAGAGATGATCCCTGGTCTCGAGAAACGTTCGCAGGATAGTGTCGCGCTGCCCGGTCTGCTTCAGTCCCACCTGCTTCAGATGGCGGTGCAGGATGTCCTGAGCTTCGCGGACCATTTCCCGGGAGATGGTGGGTTGGTCATCAATGCGCTTTTGCAACATGGCTGGCGTGAAAGCTGGGACTCAGCATATCACCCGGAGTTTGAAAGTGGAATTCGACCGGGGCGCGGGCGCGCGGCGGCTGGGTGGAATACAATCTAAAGGATTGCGATGAGCACGCTGGTTGAAGCCGGTCCACTCGCATCCAGACGATCGCCCGTCTGGCGCGTACTTCTCTGGATTTTCGCCTCCCTCTTGATTGTTGTGGCCGCTGTCGTCGGTTACGGTCTCTTCGCGGCGCGATCGGCGCTGCCCCAGTTGGATGGCCAAATGCATCTGAAGGGCCTCACGGCCCCGGTCACGGTCACGCGTGATGCTCACGGCGTGCCGACGATCGAAGCCGCTTCGCTACAGGATCTCTTCTTCGCGCAGGGATACGTCACTGCGCAGGACCGTCTTTGGCAGATGGACGTCATGCGCCGTTTCGGCGGCGGCGAACTGGCTGAGATTCTTGGCGAAGGCCTGGTCAAGATTGACCGGGAGCAGCGAATCATCGGGCTGCGCGCGGCGGCCAGAAAGAATCTCGGGCTGTTGCCGCCGGAAGATCGCGCCAATTTCGAGGCTTACGCTCGAGGCGTCAACGCTTATATCGCGGAGCGGAGCGGACGGCTGCCGATCGAGTTCCGGATTCTTGGCTACGCTCCCCAACCCTGGCAGACAGAAGATTCGCTGGTCGTGGCTAATTCCATGGTCAAGGATTTGAACTATCACTATTTCTTTGACGCGCTGGAACGCGAGAAAATCCTGGCCAAGCTGGGTCCGGAACTCACGGCCGATCTGTTTGTGAACCGCTCCTGGCACGACCGTCCGCCGACGGTGATGAAGGAAGACTTGCAGCCGTCTGACGACAATGCCGATGATTCCGATGACGACGATGACTCCCCCGACAATTCGGTGACGCGAAACGGAGCGTGGGGCGGCCAGTCTGACGCCGCCATTCCCGAGGTTGAGGGTTTGCCGGTCAACGGCTCCAATGACTGGGTGATTTCCGGCGCGCACACCGAGACCGGGAAGCCGCTGCTTTCGAACGATATGCATCTCGGCCATCAGATGCCCAACCTGTGGTACGAAGCCCACCTGCGCTCAGGGAATCTCGATGTTGCCGGGGTTACGCTCCCCGGAATGCCCTATGTGATTGTCGGTCACAACCAGCGGATCGCGTGGGGGTTCACCAATGTCGGGCCAACCGTGACCGATGTCTACATCGAGAATTTCAATGCGGATGGCGCCTACCAGACGCCGAAGGGCTGGGTGCAACCGGAGCATCGCGTCGAGATCATTCACGTGAAGGGTAAGCCGGATGTGACGGTGGATGTGAAGATCACGCGCCACGGCCCGATCGTGACCGACCTCGTACCCGGAGAAACGCGTCCACTGGCGCTGCGCTGGACATTGTACGACGGCCTTCGTTTGCCATTCTTCCATGTGAACGCGGCGCAAAACTGGGATGAGTTTCTGAAGGCTTTTGCGCTGCTGGACGCACCGGGCCAGAACGTCGTCTACGCCGACGTAGACGGCAACATCGGTTACCACGCTACGGGAAAGGTCCCGATTCGAGCCGCGGGGGATGGAAGTCTGCCCGCCAGCGGCGCCGACGACACGCACGAGTGGATTTCGTATATTCCGTTCGAAAAGCTGCCGAGCATCTACAACCCGCCTTCGGGAATTATCGCGACGGCGAATGGCAGGATTGCGCCGGACAACTATCCGAACTCGATCAGCATGGAGTGGGAAGCGCCCTGGCGGACGGAGAGGATTTATCACGTGCTCGAATCGGGGCGGCAGTTCACGGCTGCGGACATGCTGGCGCTCGAGACCGACATCCGGTCCGAGCCGGATCTGTTTGCCGCCGAGCGACTGGTGTATGCGGTAGACCATGCCGCAAAGCCCTCGCAGCGCGCCAAACAAGCGGCCGATCTGATGCGAGGCTGGGACGGCCGCATGTCGGCATCTTCAGCCGCGCCGACCCTTGCCGAGAACGCGATCCTGCAGCTCCGCCGCCTCCTGCTTGAGCCAAAACTGGGAAGCCCCAATCCGGAGCCGGCGAACGGTCGCCACGCCGAACCAGACTCCGAACTCTACAAGGACCAGGATCATCCGTCAGTGGACTGGACGACCTACTCCTGGCTGCAACGGTCCGTCTGGCTGGAAAATATTCTGCTGCATCGCCCGAAACGGTGGCTGCCCGAAAAATATCCGAACTACGACGAACTGTTGGCCTCGGCGGTAGAAGCCGCTGTAAGCCAGAAAGATGCTCCCGGGAAGCTGGCCGACTGGCGCTGGGGCAAAGTAAACGCTGTAGACATTGAACATCCGGTTCTCGGAAAGATTCCTCTGATCGGCCGATTTGCGGGGCCGGGAGTGCAAGAGCAGTCGGGCAGCGGGTACACGGTAAAAGCGGTCACGCGTTATCACGGACCGTCGGAGCGCTTCACGGCAAATCTCGCGGACCTGGATCAGTCCACGCTGAACACGGTCACCGGCCAGGGTGGGACCTTCCTGAGCCCCTACTACATGGATCAGTGGAAGGCGTGGTACGAGGGGACCACATTCACACTACCCTTCAGCGCAAAGGCCGTTGAGGCTAGCCAGGCGCATAAGCTCGTTCTCGAGCCGGCGAACTAGAATCCTCCGAGGTCGGCAAACAAGTAAGCCCACGCGACTAGAAAAAATCCACCGCTTTGACGTCCGACACGTACCCTGAGATGGGAATCGTACCGCTCGTCAGGTAGTCGTTGAGATAGAGAATATCCTTGGTGGTATCGTACACGCGCAGGTTGCCGCCTTCGGCGACATATTCGATATAGCGGCTGCTGAAACTCTGGAAGCCTCCGACATCCCCGTTGTCCGGAGGAATGACTACTGCACCGGTCTGGGTGTTGTAGATGGTCAGGCAACCGCGGACTTCTCCGCTGGGATAGTTGGCGTTGCCGATGTTGGTGCAGTCTTTGGACCCGATGAATAATTGCCCGTTCAGGCTCATGTCCATCAGGTCGTGATAGCCGTCGGTGATCACAATGCCGGGCGAGACAGCCAGCGTATCGAGATTCACGATGTCGAGACGGCCGCAACTGGTCGCGGCGGTTGTCTGGCCGGCGCAGGTATTGTTGGGAGCTGGCGGTGTTCCGGCCACATAGAGCGTGGAGCCGTCCAGAAACGCCATGGTTGCTGCGTCCACCGGTACGGAGTCAGTGACGGTAAGCGTAGTCAGGTCAAGAACTGAAACGCTGGCTGGCTGCAATCCGCCGCACTGGACACCGCAGTTCAGAACGTAGGCGGTATTCCCGCTGATGATCGCATTCACGGGGCGGCTGAAACCTGAGCTCAGGACGGTGCAGATCGAAGACGAAGGCGGACTCTGCAGGCAACTCGTGTCTACGATCGGCAACGCATTGCCGGGGGCCAGCACGGTCACGTTGTCGGAGTCGTTGCTGAATACCAGAAGCTGGCTGCCACCGCCGTTGGAGACGACGGTTTGCGCGTTGGGCACGGCAATTGTTGTGGTAATGCCGCCGGCCGACAGATTCATTACGATCAGACCGCCGACGAACGAATACCCGCTCACGGTGGCGCTAGGCACCGCAGCATAGGCGACGGTCTGCGGCGTAGGGACGACCATGCTCCAGGTTGGCCCAGGCAGACGGACTGTACCGAGGCTTGTATCTTTAGCGGTGCTGATCGAATACACCGAATTGCTGCTCTGGTCAAAGGCCATCACAATGTCGCGAGTCGGCGAAACGGCCATGAAGAGAGGCTCGCTTCCGGCGCTCAATGGCGCCGTGCGCGGCAGGGTATCGTCCTGTCCGTTAATGACCACGATTTCACCGAAAATCGAAGCTGAACTCACATACTGCGAAGCGAAAACGCGATTCTGAGGCAGGGTGGTTGAGGTTCCACCGCAGGAGTTCAAAACCAGCACGGCCGGAAGTAGCCAGAGCAAATCGAGAATGCGTCGCGTCAAACGAATGGCTCCTAACGACATGAAAAAGAGAGATTTAAGTGCGAAATCGAGGATTATAACAGAACCTCGCTGACACCCGAAGCGCAGATAGGGGTGGAGCCTGGTTTGAGCGCTCGCAAAGCGCTTTCTGCGAGATGCGCAAAGCCTGTCGAATACTGTATTCTCAGCACAGATATGGCCGCTGACTTTCGCTCCCGACTTAAGCAGGCCCCAGTACTTTGCGACGGTGCCATGGGGACGTTGCTGTACGCTAAAGGCATCTTCATCAATCGCTCATACGACGAGCTGAACCTGACCCAGCCAGAACTGATCCGCAGCGTGCATCACGAATATTTGCAGGCAGGTGCGGAGATTATTGAAACCAATACTTTCGGCGGGAATTCGTTCCGGCTGGCGCGCCACAGCCTGGCCGACAAAATCGCTGAAATCAATCGTACGGGCGCCCGCCTGGCCCGCGAAGCCGCCAAGAGCTTCGATGTTTTCGTAGCCGGTTCGGTTGGCCCGCTGGGAACCAGAATCGAACCTCTCGGCAAAACATCGTTTGACGAGGCGCGCGACGCATTCCGCCAGCAGATTCAGGCGCTGGCTGAGGGCGGAGTGGATCTGCTGATTCTCGAAACCTTTGGATACCTGGAAGAACTGCATCAGGCGATTCTGGCGGCGAAAGATGTAAACCCGGCGCTGCCAATCATTGCGCAAGTCACGATTGACGAAGATGGAAACTGCCTCGACGGGTCGGATCCGGAGGCTTTTACTCCCCGACTGGCCGAGTGGGGAGCGGACGTGATTGGCTGCAACTGCAGCGTGGGCCCGGTGGCCATGCTGGAGGCGGTGGAGCGGATGCGAGCCGTTACTTCCCTGCCGCTGGCGGCTCAGCCGAACGCCGGTATTCCGAGATCGGTTGACGGGAGAAATATTTATCTCTGCTCTCCGGAATACATGGCGAGCTATGCGCGGAAGTTCGTCAGCGCCGGCGTCCGTGTCGTCGGGGGATGCTGCGGCACGACTCCGGAGCATACCCGGGTGATGAAATCGGCTTTGCGGGTGGGAGAAGCCCGAGCACGTGCGTCCACGACGCATGCCTCGGCTAACCAGCCCGCTCCGAAGGCACTGGCGGCGATTCCCTTGTCGAACCGCTCAAAACTCGGATCAAAGTTGGCAGAGGGCGAGTTCGTCACCATGGTGGAGATCGTTCCACCCAAGGGCATTGACATCCGCAAGGAAATCGAAGGCGCGCGCTTCCTGAAGTCAGTGGGAGTTGACGCAGTCAACATTCCCGACAGTCCGCGAGCTTCGGCGCGGATGAGCAATCAGGCGCTGTCGCTGCTGATTCAGCGCGAGGTTGGAATTGACGCGATTCTGCACTACACCTGCCGCGATCGCAACGTGCTTTGCATCCAGAGTGATCTGCTGGGCGCCGCGGCGGTGGGAATCAGAAATCTGATCTGTATCACCGGTGATCCGCCAAAGATGGGAGATTACCCGGACGCGACCGCTGTGTTCGACGTGGACGCCATCGGCTTGGTCAATATCGTTCACAACCTGAACCGGGGCTTGGATATTGGAGGCAACCCGATCGGCAGTGGAACTGCGTTCGTACTGGGAGTCGGCGCGAATCCGGGGCTGACCGATCTCGACGAGGAGATTCGCCGGTTCGAATACAAGGTCGAGGCAGGCGCTGAGTATGCCGTAACCCAGCCAGTGTTCGATATGCGCCTGCTGGAAAACTTTGTCCGGCGGACCGAACACTGCCACATTCCGATTGTGGCCGGCATCTGGCCGCTGGTCAGCGTGCGCAATGCCGAGTTCATGAAGAATGAACTGCGCGTGTCCGTCCCGGATGCGATCCTGGAGCGCATGGCGCGGGCCTCCACGCCGGAGGCAGCCCGCGAAGAAGGCGTCGCCATAGCACGGGAGATGCTGATGGCCGCAAAGGACATCGCGCAGGGAGCGCAAATCAGCGCTCCGCTGGGACGATATAGCTCGGCCGTGGACGTGCTCGAAGCTCTGGGCGGAACCACTCGTCCGGCAGTTTCTGCCTAGGGTGGAATCCCAAAACCGGCCATCCGTTTCTTCGATCCATGCCTGCACAAAAAAGATGGCATCCTCGGTCCGACCAATTGCATTAAAATGGACGCAGGAGTAGATCCCGTTGGCCAAGTTTGAGGAATGCCTTCAGCGGCTGGAAAAAATTGTGCAGGAGCTCGAGAAGGGAGAGGTTCCCCTGGAAAAGTCTCTCGCGCTCTTTGAAGAAGGCATGCAACTTTCCTCTACCTGCCGCAAGGAACTGGAGCAGGCCGAGGGTAAGGTGGAAATTCTGCTGAAGAAGAACGGGAAGCTTCAGGCGGAAGCGTTTGAGCCGGCGACGGAAAAGGCTTCGCTGCGGCGATAGCTGCGCAAAGAAGGCCGCTGGTTCTCGAGAGCAGTTGTCTGTGGAGCGGAGGGTCACCTGACTCCTCCCCGCAGCCTTAGACCACAGCCCTTGCCGAGGCATATTGCCGATCAGGCATTGGCACCCGTGAGGGATCGGGGGATCTATGGCGCAAACGGTAGCAGTTTTTGAGAAAGATCCGGACCTGGCCAAGTTCCTGGCTGGTGGCCTCCAAGCGCATTTCGAAAGCGTTTTCCTCATTGAATCCCGGGAGAAGTTGCGGGACGGGTTGGAGCAAAGCCGGCCTCAGGCGCTGGTACTCGACCTCGAATTCGGGCGTCTGGCCGACGTGGCCAGCCTGCATCGTGATTTTCCCGAGCTCACGATTGTGTGTACGCACCGCATTCCGGACGAAGAGCTCTGGATGGCTGCGCTCGAAGCCGGCGCTACCGATGTCTGCCCTGTTGATGATTTAGACAACTTGCTGGCCTCGGTCCTGCGAAGCACCGAACGGGCTGCGGCCTGAAGGACAGTCCCTCCGGCATAAGTTCCGCGCACCAGGTCAGGCTCCGCGTCCTCTACGGCGCGCCTCACGCTTGTTATACTCACCGCTCATGCTTCAGGAGACGCTCGAACAAGGACGGCGGCTGACCGACGCGGCGCTTGACCGCCTGATCCCGCTCGAAACAGAACCTCCGAGCTCGATCCACAAAGCGATGCGACACAGTGTTTTCGCCGGCGGGAAACGACTGCGGCCCGTGCTCTGCATGGAGGCGGGACGAATGGTCGCCGGAAAGCTTCCCGAAAGGATCGAAGAGCTGGGTGCGGCGCTCGAGATGCTGCACACTTACTCGCTGATCCACGACGATCTCCCGGCGCTCGATAATGACGATCTGCGCCGCGGCCGGCCCACCTGTCATAAAGTTTTCGGAGAGGCGATCGCAATACTCGCCGGCGACGCTCTTCAGACCCAGGCCTATGAAGTCCTGGCACGCCTGGAATGCCCGGCGGAGGCGCGGGTGCGGATTATAGAAGAGATTGCGCGGGGCACGGGCACGGTGGACGGCATGATCGGCGGACAGGTGGTGGACCTGGAGGCGGAGCATACCACGCCGACTGCGGAGATGCTCGAATACATTCATCGGTCGAAGACGGCCGCACTCATCACCGCAAGCCTGGTGAGCGGCGGCCTCTATGCCGAGGGCAAGGACAGCCAGATCGGGCATCTGCGAGCTTTCGGCCTGGCCATCGGGCTGGCCTTTCAAATTGTGGACGACGTGCTTGACGTAACCCAGACTTCGGAGCAACTGGGCAAGACCGCCGGCAAGGATACGGCCTCGGAAAAAGCTACTTATCCCGCGCTGTTTGGAATTGCAGCGTCTCTGCGCCAAGCCGGCTCGCTGGTCAAACGGGCTTTCGCTGAACTGGAAGGTTTCGGCGAAAGTGCGGAGACCTTGAAAGAACTGGCTCGCTTTCTGGTGGAACGGAAGAACTGAAACCAGTCCCGAAGCCATTGGTGGTGCGCGGGCTGCCGGCTGTGATTAAATGTCAAAGGCGATGGAGTTCGCCGTAACCGCCCGCTAGTGTGCGCGAGCTGATGACTCCTACAAATTCAGACCTATTTGTAGGAGAGTTTGCGTGAAAGACTTCCTCGCTATTTCCGTCGCCGCCATCGTCGGAGCCAACCTCCGCTACGTGATCAGCCGCCTCGCCGCCAAGGAACTAGGCTCAGTGTTTCCCTACGGCACTCTCGTCATCAATATTGTCGGCAGTTTCATTGTCGGATTTTTTGTGATCTGGTCCACCGAGCGCGTGCTGGTGGATCCGCGCTGGCGACTGCTGGTGGTGATCGGTTTTTGTGGGTCGTTCACAACATTTTCGAGCTACGCCTTTGAGACCATGTCTTATTTCGAGCATGGCCAGTGGGTACTGATGATTGCGAATATCCTCAGCAACAATCTGCTCTGCCTCGGCGGTGCCCTGGCGGGGATGGCTGTGGCGCGGACTCTGTAGCCATGAGCGGATCTCAAATTCTCGAGACGGCTCGATTGCGGTTGCGGCCGTACGAAGAAAGCGACATTCCCGATCTCGTCGCATTGATTGGGGTTAAGAAAGTGGCGGCCACCACGCTGCGCATTCCGCATCCTTACACCGAACAGGATGCCCGAACCTTCCTAACCGCGATTACGGGCAGCGCGGATATCCGCCGGGCCGTCACTTTGCGCGACGGAGGAGAGCTAATCGGCGGCATTGGCCTCGCAGTCGAGGGCGCATATCAGCGGGCTGAACTGGGCTACTGGCTTGGAGTTTCCTATTGGGGTCGCGGATATGCCACGGAAGCTGCGCAGGAGATGGTTCGTTTCGGCTTCGAGCAAATCGGCCTGCACCGGATATTCGCCTCTCATTTCGCACACAATCCCGCATCGGGGCGTGTGCTCAGGAAACTCGGCATGCGCTATGAAGGCTGCCAGCGCGGACACATCGTCAAATGGGGCAAGCCGATTGACCTGGAATTGTATGGAATTCTGCGATCAGAATGGCAATCACGAGTAAAATCAAATGAACATGGCAGTGCAGGTCAGCATCTACCTGAATGACGCCGATCAGTGGCACCACAAGCCGCTGCACGTCGAGATTCTGAACTACTTGCGGAAAGAGAACGTTTATGCGGCGACGGCAATCCACTGCGTAGCGGGATTTCTCGGCCGCCACCGGGTGGAATCTGCGCATCTGGTCGAAGCCGGCGGCAAACTGCCGGTGATCATCATCTTCGTGGATACCGACGAGCACGTCAGCCGCGTCCTTCCGGCGCTGAAGGAAATGGCCGCCCATCGGCTGATTGTCCGGGAGAACGTTGTGCTGGAACAGGGAAATTTGGACTGACGCTATTCCAGGCCTGGCGCGCCAGTTGCACCATTCCCGCCCTCCGGGTACTCTTCCAATTTCATGCCGACGAATACTCTCGACATTCTCGCAATCGCAGCCCACCGTGACGACGTGGAGCAAACCTGCGGCGGAACTCTGCTCAAAGCCGCTCAGCGCGGCCAAAGCGCCGGCATCCTCGATTTGACGCAGGGCGAGATGGGCACGCGCGGGACGGCGGAGGATCGGGCCCGGGAGGCCGACGACGCCGCGAAAATTCTCGGAGCGAACTGGCGGCGGGCACTCGATATCCCCGACGGGCGCGTGGAAAATACGTGGGAGAACCGGCTTAAAGTCGCCCGCGTGATTCGTGAAACGCGTCCGCGGGTCGTGATTCTGCCTTATTGGAAGGGGCGGCATCCGGATCATTACACGGCTTCGATTCTGGGGTACGAAGCATGTTTCCTGGCCGGCCTCGGAAAGCTCAATCCGGAACCGAAGTCAGAAGAGTTGGCGCCGCATCGCCCTTTCAAGATCGTGTACGCCACGCTTTACTACGACATTCGTCCCAGCTTTGTGGTGGACATCAGCGATCAGTTTGAGGGCAAGTTCGCGTCCATTATGGCCTACAAATCGCAGTTCAGCGATCAGGAAGCAGGCAAAGACCTGTTCCCTGCTCAGGCCGAGATTCGGGCCCGCATTGAGGCCATGGCCGGCTTCTACGGCTTGCTGGGCGGAGTAAAGTACGCCGAGCCGTTTCTGCAAAAGGAAGTCGGGCTGGTTGACGACCTGCTGGCGATTCCGGTCAAATCCATTTAAAGTCATTTAGATCACTTACTCGACAGGAGAACTTGCAAATGCTTCGCTTTCCGCTCACCTTCATCGCATCCCTGGCGCTGGCCGCTGGCGCCGCCGCCCAATCGGGGAACTGGCAGATTGACCCTAATCACACCTCGGCCCAATTCTCCGTGAGACATCTCGGCGTTTCCACGGTGCGCGGCGCGTTCACCAAGGTGACGGGCTCGGCAAAATATGACCCGACCGATCCGGGCAAAACCATGCTGGATGCAACGATTGAAGCTACATCAGTAGATACTCGCGTGGAGATGCGCGACAACGATCTGCGCAGTCCGAATTTTCTGGACGTGCAAAAGTATCCCACCATCACGTTTCATTCGAAGCACACGAAATCGGCGGGCGATGGCAAACTCGAGATTGTGGGCGATCTGACGATTCACGGCATCACTAAGGAAGTCACTCTGGATGTGGATGGGCCGACTCCAGCGATGAAGGATCCGTGGGGCAATCAGCGCATCGGCGCGTCCGCCACCACCAAGATCAACCGCAAGGATTTTGGCGTGATGGGGCTTCCGGGCGTTGTCGGCGATGAAATTGGAATCACCATTGATGCCGAACTGATTCAGCCCCAGGCCAAGTAAGTCGGCGGCGAGCGCTACTTCTTCACGGCAACCGCGAGACCATCTCGAATGGGCAAGATCGTGGTATAGAAGTCGGGCGAATCATAGAGCTTGCGGTTGAATTCGAGGATCGCCTTCGTCTTCGGATCTCGCGGATTCTTTTCGGCGACAGCGCCGCTCCATAAGACGTTGTCGGTGATGAACAGGCCGCCCTTTCGCAGGCGTGGAGCAACCAACCGCAAGACTCTCGGATAATCTTCCTTGTCTACGTCGTTGAAGATGATGTCGAATTCCTGCTTCTGTTCCGAAAGAAACTCGAGCGCGTCACCGGTGTGCAGGGCAATCCGGTCGGCCACGCCCGCGCGCGCGAAGTAGGCGCGCGCACGTTCGGCGTTCTTCTTGTCCCCGTCGGTGTAAGTAACTTGCCCTTTTTCGCCCACAGCCTGGGCCCACCAGATCGTGGAGTAGCCGATCGCCGATCCCAACTCAAACACAGAGCGAGCCTGGATCATGAGGGCGAACTGCTGCAGCACGCGGCCCACCGCCGGGCCGACGATGGGCACGCGATGCTCGGTCGCATACTGCTCCATCTCTGCGAGAACCGGGTCGCGAGGCGGCAGCATCGAGTAAAGATAATCATCTACCGGGCCGTACGTCGTGAAGTCGTAATGGCGCCAATTCGGCTTGCTTGGCTTAGCGGGCTTGCTGGGCATTTTGCTCCTTGATTTCTCTGACGGCAATTCCTGGGCAGACTAGGAAATCGTTTGTCCCGGCTTCATCTCGAGAACTTCCACTCCAGGGGCCCGTTTGCGGACTTCCTCTGGCGTGCCACGAAGAACCGGAAAGGTTCCGAAGTGCATCGGGATCATGGTTTTTGGCTTGAGAAGATTGCAGGCGTACGCGGCCTCGCGCGGTCCCATGGTGTAGTGGTCGCCGATAGGAAGCATGGCAATTTCCGGGGCGTACAAATCGCGAATGATGGCCATATCGCCGAACACGTTGGTATCACCGGCGTGATAAATCTTGACCCCGTTGGAGAATTCGACGACGTAGCCGCAGGCTTCGCCGCCGTAGATCGTCTCATCGCCATCCTGAATGCCACAGGAATGGTCGGCGTGCACCATGGTGACTTCTATGTCGGCCACCGCTTGGGTGCCACCTTTGTTCATTTCGGCAACCTGTTTTGCGCCCTTCTTGCCCAGCCAACGTGCCAGCTCCGGAATGCCGACCACGACCGGGTTGTGCTGTTTGATGATTTCGACCGCATCGCCAATGTGATCGCCGTGACCGTGGGTGCAGAGCAGAATGTCCACATGCTTGACGGTCTTTTCGGCGGCGGGGCACATCGGATTTCCCATGATCCAGGGATCAATGATGATCACCTTGCCGGCCGGCGTCTCAATGCGAAAAGTAGCGTGCCCCAGCCAGGTTAGTTTTATTCCATTTAGATTCATAGCCAGCTCTTACTCCAAAAATCGGATCGGCCGAGGCCGAGCCCGGATTCCGATCGCGTTTATCAAATTTGCCCACCTAGTTTAATATGAATCGCCATGACAGACCTCAAGGTGCTGATTTCGAGGGACGAGATCGCCAAGCGCGTGGAAGAACTGGGGAATCAGATCACGCGCGATTTCGCGGGCCAATCCATCATATTTGTGGGAGTGCTCAAGGGCGCGGCCATCTTTCTCTCGGATCTGGCAAGGCAGGTGAAGCTCGACTCGACCTTCGATTTCATCGGCGTATCGAGCTATGGGAACCGTCCCAGCCCGCAGAAGGAACTCCAGAACGGGTGGGATTCGACGGGCGAAGTGAAGCTGACCAAAGACGTGGATCACTCTCTGCGAGACAAGAACGTGATCGTGGTCGAAGATATTCTCGATACCGGGCTGACCCTTACCTTTCTGAAGAAGTTGCTGTTGGCGCACCAGCCGCGGGCGCTGAAGATCGCAGCATTGCTCGACAAGCCTTCGCGGCGCAAGCTGCCGCTGGAGGGCGACTACGTGGGCTTCAAGATTCCCGACGAGTTTGTGGTAGGCTACGGTCTGGATTACGCGGAGAAGTATCGCAATCTCGCCGACATTTGCGTGGTGCCGCGCGAATAGAGTTCCCGGTTGTGACTGATCCTGCGGGCCTTTGAGTGTTCCCGAACGGGGCGCTGTTATCATAAAAACAATGGGTTCTGTCCTCACAAAACCGGGGAAGCTGCCGGTGGAATCGCTTCTGCTCGACGTTGCCGACGTATTGGCGACGTCGCTGGACCTAGACACGACTGTGCGCCGGGTCGCCGAAGTGGTCCGCAAAGTTATTGACTACGAAATCTTCGCGATTCTGCTGCTCAACGAAAAGACTCAGGAGCTGCGCTTCCGTTTTCAGGTCGGCTATCCGCCGGAGTTTACCGATCGCGGACACATCAAGGTGGGAGAGGGCGTCACCGGCCAGGCCGCGCAACTGCGCCAGGCCGTTCTCATTGACGATGTCACCAAAGATCCGCGATACATAGCGGCGGTGCCGAACGTGCGCTCAGAGCTGGCGGTCCCGCTGATCACCAAGAACCGCGTGATCGGGGTCATTGATATCGAAGCGCGCGAGCCCGGATATTTCACTGAAGAACACCGTCGTCTGCTGACCCTGGTGGCGTCCCGTATGGCGGCCGGGATCGAAAACGCCCAGCTCTACACACGCACGACCAAACAGGCGCGGATTCTACTGCTGCTCAACGAGATTGCGCGAGAGTTGACGTCAATCCTGAACCTCGATGAGCTGCTGGGCCGGATCGCAGAGCTGGTGCGCCGCCTGATGGACTACCAGATGTTCAGCATTCTGCTGCTGGATCCCTCGGGGGAAAAGCTGCAGCACCGGTTTTCGCTTCGGTTCAATGAGAATATTCACCTGAAGCACGAGATTCCGATCGGCCGCGGCCTGGTCGGAGCGGCGGCGGAGAGCCAACAGGCTGTGCTGGTTCCGGATGTAACTAAAGATCCGCGCTACGTTGAAGCCAACCCGGAAACGCGCTCGGAGCTTGTCGTCCCGCTGATCTATAAAGGCAAGGTGATCGGCGTGCTTGACCTGGAACACACGCGCCGCGGTTTCTTCACCGAAGAACACAAGCGCACGATGACGACCCTGGCTGCGCAGATTGCCATTGCCGTGGAAAATGCGCGGCTTTATGAAGAAATCGAACGCCAGGAACGCCGACTGGAGCGCGATTTGACGCTGGCTCGAGAACTACAGAGCCGACTCCTGCCCCAGGCGCGGCCCAAACTGGTGAATCTCGACGTAGCCGCCAAGTTCGTTCCGGCGCGAACCATTGGCGGGGATCTCTACGACTTCATTCCCTATTCGCTGTCGCGGCTCGGTATCGCGATTGGAGACGTCAGCGGCAAAGGCGCGCCCGCGGCGATTTACGCCGCGCTGGTGAGCGGCATTCTGCGATCCCACGCTCCCATCGAGCCCGGACCGGCGGAGATGCTTTCGGCAGTGAATCTCTCGCTTTCGGAGCGTCGTATTGAGGCGCAATTTGTTTCACTCATCTATGCGTTGTGGGACGACGAGAATCGCACACTGACTGTGGCCAACTCAGGTCTTCCCCGCCCGGTCTACTTGCATGGCGGGCAAAACGAGGTCATTGAGGCCACCGGCCTGCCTCTGGGGCTGTTTGACGAGGCGGAATATGACGAGTTTAAATTCCGCATGAAGCCGGGAGACATGTTTGTCTTCTTCAGCGACGGAATCCTCGATGCCCGCAACCGCAAAGGCGACATGTTTGGGCGCACGCGCGTGGAGAAGCTGATCGCTGAGAATGCCGACCAATCGGCCGAGGTCATCGTGGATACGCTGTTCAAGGCTGCCGCCGAGCATGCAGCGGGCGTGGAAACTTTCGACGATCAGACCGTGGTCGCGATCCGGGTAAAGAACCATCCGCCGGCGCCGAAGAAGAAATGACCGCCCGCCCGTCGCAACGTTCCACGGCAAAAGAACTGCGTCCCGCCCTGGCTTATCGTCCGAATAAGCCGAGCGAAGATCAGGCGCTTTATTGCGAGGACCTGCCTCTATCGAAACTGGCTGCGCGCTTCGGAACTCCTCTCTACGTTTATTCGTCGGCCGCGATTAGGGCGCGTTATGACGCATTTGACCGCGCCTTTCGCGGCACGCCTCACACGATCTGCTACTCGGTCAAAGCCAACTCCAATCTCAGTATCCTTCGGCTTCTGGCGCAGCGGCGTTGCGGCTTCGACGTGGTGTCTGGCGGAGAACTGGAGCGGGTTTTGGTTGCAGACGGGAAGGCGGCTAAGAGAATTGTGTTCTCCGGCGTCGGCAAGACCCGGGAGGAACTGTTGGCGGCCGTACGAGCGGGTATCCTGCTCTTCAATGTGGAGAGCGAATCTGAGCTTTCCTGCCTGGCCGACTGCGCCGCGCAACTGGGCAAAAAAACGGCGATGGCTTTGCGCGTGAATCCCGACGTCGCCGCCGAAACTCATCCTTACATCTCCACGGGATTACATCAGCACAAATTCGGAATTCCAATTCAAGAAGCCCGTGCCCTCTATAAGCGCGCGGCCGCGAATCACCATCTACGCATCGCGGGCGTCAGCGTGCACATTGGTTCGCAGATCACCGATGTCGCGCCATTCGGCGAAGCCATCACGCGGGTCGCGGAACTGGTGCGCGATTTGCGCAAAGACGGGCACACCATCAAGTTTGTGGACGCGGGAGGCGGTTTGGGAATCGCGTACGGCCATGGCCATCATCCCGATTTCGCCAAGGCGGTGGCGGCGTATGCCACTGCGATTGCAGGTCCGCTGCAGGGTCTGGGACTTCATCTTCTTCTCGAACCCGGACGGTCCATCGTCGGCCCGGCGGGCACGCTGCTGACAAGAGTGATCTACCGAAAGCAGAATCACGGCAAGAAGTTTCTCGTGACCGACGCGGCTATGAACGACCTGATTCGGCCCGCGCTGTATAAAGCACATCATGAAATCGTACCGGTCGCGCTGAAGGCAACAGTCTCGTCGGAGGTTACCGACGTGGTGGGGCCCATTTGCGAGACCGGAGACTTCTTCGCCCGGGACCGGGAATTACGGGTTGCGGACGAAGGCGATCTGCTTGCCATCCTCGACACCGGCGCATATGGCATGGCGCTGGCATCGAACTACAACTCGCGCACGCGGCCGGCGGAGGTTCTGGTGAAGGGCAAGTCTGCGAAACTGATTCGGCGGCGTGAGCAACTATCTGACCTGCTGCGACTGGAGCGTTAACCGGCCGCGATCGCGCGAAGGCCTAACGCTCGCCCCACTTGAGTTTGGTTCGCAGCGCCTGGAAGAAGTCAGAGCCCGAGCGGAATAGCGTCACCCGATGCTCTGATCGCCTGCAGCGCACGCGGTCTCCGTCGGTGAGATCAAGTCCCGGTTGGCCGTCCAGACTGAGATAGGCCAGTTCCTCCTCGCTGCGCAGAAGAATCTCGATCTCCGCTGAATCCGGCACAACCAGCGGGCGATGCGTCAGGGAGTGGGGCGCAACCGGCGTAATGACGAACGCGCTGACCGTAGGCATCAGCACCGGACCACCCGCGGACAGAGAATACGCGGTAGACCCCGTAGGAGTCGCTATGATCATTCCATCGGCGCGGTAACTTGAAACGAATACCTGGTCTACGTAGAGGTCATAAGTATTGAGGCGGGCGAGCGTTGTCTTGTTCACGACTGCATCGTTGAAGACCAGATAGCTGCCGCGAATCTCAGTTCCGCGGAGCAACTGGACCTCCATGAGGCAGCGTTGTTCTACCGGTGCTCGCCCCTGCACGATGCCGTCGAGCATGGGGTAAAGAGCATGGGGCGCGACTTCGCTCAGGAATCCAAGCGATCCCAGGTTCACGCCGAGCAGTGGAACGTCCACGGGAGCGGTGGCTCTGGCCGCTGACAGCAAGGTTCCGTCGCCGCCCAACACTACCACCAGATCGAGCGGTCTCGATCCCATTTGAGCCCGGGGAACAACTTCGGCGCCGGCGGCGTAACGCGAGGTCTCGGTGTCAATGATCACGTCGTAGCCGTGTTCGTGAAACCATGCCAGCAAACCTGGGATCATCTCCCCAACCTCTGACCGGTTGGGTCTGGAGATAATCGCAGCCGTCTTCCTGGATGTCGTTTCTTCCCCGGGCATAGTGATCGTCAAGTCGCGAAAGTAAAGATTGTACAGGTTAGTCGGCGGCTCAGCAGCGAGGGTTGACGACGCCCATCGGGCGCCGCGACCCTAGAACTTACCATGCAGCAGAAACTCGCGGTTCCCCTCCGCCCCCAGGATCGGCGAGTCGATGAAGTCGGTTTCGCTCGCACCCAGCGCCAGCAGTGCGGCTTTGACCTTCTCCACCGCCGCCAGTTGAACTCCTTCGTCCCGCACAATGCCGCCTTTCCCCACGTTCTCGCGGCCCGCTTCAAACTGCGGCTTCACCAAAATCACCGCTTCACGTCCGGATCGATCACCATGAAATGCCGAGGCAAGCACCGCCGGCAGGACCAGCGTCGCCGAGATGAAGGAAACATCCATCGCGAGGAACTCGACCGGTTCAGCCACATTGTCAGGCGTCAGGTACCGCGCATTGGTCCTCTCCAGCAACCGGACCCGCGGGTCGTTGCGCAGCTTGAAGTCCAACTGCCCGTATCCTGTGTCCACGGCAATGACGCGCGCGGCTCCGCGCTGCAGCAGGCAATCCGTGAATCCGCCGGTCGAGGCCCCAACGTCGAGGCAGAGTTTGCCGGCAACGTTGATCTGCCAGTGGTCCAAGGCGCGCTCAAGTTTCAGGCCGCCGCGACTGACATATTTGAGATCTTCTCCAAGTAGCCGGATCACACTCCCGATTTCTACCTGCGAGCCGGACTTGTCGAGCTTCCGTTCATCCACCAGAACTTGTCCGGCCAGAATCAAAGCTTGCGCACGCTCACGGGAGGCGGCTAGGCCGCGATCCACCAGAAGCTTGTCGAGTCGGATTTTCACAGAGTCTGCCCGGAAGGCACCACTAATGTGCCAGCACCCGCATCAGTGCAAAGTGTTGAACCATCTCTTGATGAATCACTTACAGGAATCCAGTGCGCCTTTTCCACAGAATTTTCCACGAACATGTTGAAAACCAGGGCGAGCCGGGACGCGACATCCCCTTAAAGCACGAAAAGCCGCCAGCGGCGGCTTTTCTTTCCAGCAGCGTGAACTTTATCCGGCAACTTCTTCGAGAAGCTTTTGATCAATATCGAAGTTGGTGTGGACGTTCTGCACATCGTCGTGCTCTTCGAGAGCTTCCATCAGACGAATCATCGTATTGGCCGCGGCCCCTTCGACCTTGATGTAGTTCTGAGGAATAAACGCCACGCTGGAGGAAGTAGGAGTGATGCCGGCCTTTTTCACCGCCTCAAGCACGGCCTCGTACGCGGACGGTTCGGTGAGGATTTCCCAGTTTTCTCCGTCATCGCTCAGGTCTTCGCCGCCGGCTTCGAGGACGATGTTCATAAGGTCGTCTTCCTTGACGGCGCTTTTGGGCACCACGATGTCGCCCTTCTTGTGGAACATCCAGGAAACAGCGCCGGCTTCGGCCATGTTTCCGCCGTTCTTGCCAAAGACGTGGCGAATCTCGCTCACCGTTCGATTGCGATTGTCCGTGTTGATGTCGAGCAGGATGGCCACCCCGTTGGGGCCGTAGCCCTCGAGCGAGAATTCTTCATACGTGGCACCGGGAAGTTCGCCGGTTCCACGCTGGATGGCCCGCTTGATGTTGTCGGCAGGCATGTTCTCGGCTTTGGCCGCCACAATGGCGCCGCGCAGACGCGGATTGGAATCGGGATCGCCTCCGCCGTTCTTGGCCGCGATGCTGATTTCCTTAATCAGGCGCGTGAAAATCTTGCCGCGCTTCGCGTCGAGCGCGCCCTTCTTGTGCTTGATTGTCGCCCATTTTGAATGGCCGGACATGCTTCGACCTCGTCTTTAAAAGTCTCGGTTAAAAGAGTTCTGAATGTAGTTGGATTCGCCCTCGGAGGAGATCAAGATAACCTCGAAAACGATTGCCTTTCGGTTACGCCACAGGCGAAACTAAAGTATAGCACGGTGCCTTGCCACACCAGGCTTCTAACTTCCACCCGGCTCCGAAACGCGTCCCGCCCAGTAGTATTGACTCCCGCCGATATCGCCCCTAACATGCCTGCGAGAGCGGGCTCGGAGTCAGAAGAATGGCTGACCGTCGAATAGGTCACTATCTCATTCTGGAGAACATCGGTGCGGGCGGAATGGGTGAGGTATTCCGCGCGCGGGACGAGCGTCTGGGCCGGGATGTCGCCATCAAACTTATACGGCCGGCTTCGGAAGAGAATCCCGACCACCTGCGTCGTTTCGAACATGAGGCGCGCGCCGCCGCCGCGCTGAACCACCCCAACATTCTGGCGATCTACGACGTTGGTTTCGATGGCGACATTCCCTACATCGTCACCGAACTGCTGCAAGGGAAGACCCTGCGAGCCCGACTCGTGACCGGACCAATCCCCGTTTCCGAAGCCAGCGATTATGCCATTCAAATCGCTCAGGGACTGGTCGCAGCACACGAACGCCGCATCGTGCATCGCGACCTGAAGCCGGAGAACCTCTTTCTGACCACGGATGGCCGGGTCAAGATTCTGGATTTCGGAGTGGCCAAACTCCAGGCTCCCAGCGGAGACTCCCGAACGGTCGAGAGCCTGACCACGGTAACTAAGAGCGGATCTGTGATCGGCACCGTCGCCTATATGTCCCCAGAGCAATTGCGCGCCAAGCCGGTGGATCATCGCAGCGACATTTTCAGTTTCGGGGCGGTGCTCTACGAAATGCTCAGCGGCAGCCGTGCGTTTCGCGGCGAGACCGAAGTGGACACCATGACAGCGGTGCTGCGTGAGGAACCGAAGGAAGCCGATCTCGACAAGACCTCTATAGCGCGCGGATATCGGGACGTGCTCCGGCACTGCCTGGAAAAGGAACCTGAAAATCGCTTCCAGTCCGCCAAGGATATGGTTTTTGCCCTGCGGACCCTGGCCGGAGACGCCGGAGCCGTGCCGGTCTCCGCACAACCCCGCCGCAAATCCACCGCCAGGCTGGCATGGATGGTGGCGGGGATTCTGGCGGCAGTGGCGGCGATTCTGGCGGCCCGGCAGTTGCAACTGGCGCCGGCCGAGCCCGCGTATCTTCGCCTGACTTATGAAGCGGGGACCATCTACTCGGCCAGGTTTGCGCCCGACGGGCAATCGATCATTTACGGAGCGGCATGGAACGGCAAGCCAGTTCATCTCTTCTCCACCGTCGGTAATTCCCTTTTGTCCCAACCGCTGGCTCTGGATGACGCCAACATTCTGGCGATATCGCCTTCCAACGAGTTAGCAGTGGTGTTGCACGGACACCATAACGGACAACTGGAGACGGAGAGCGGAATGCTGGCCACAGCACCGCTCGCCGGGGGTTCACCTCGCGAAATATTGGGGGATGTGCGCTGGGCAGACTTCGATTCTGCGGGCGGGCTGGCAGTGGTCCATCGAGTGGAAGGCCATACCCGTCTCGAATATCCGATTGGCAAGGTCCTCTATGAGACCAGCGGGTGGATCAGTCACCTTCGATTTTCTCCGTCGGGAAATGGAATTGCCTTTCTGGATCATCCCGCTCTCTGGGATGATCGCGGCGCAGTTATGCTGGTGGATCTGTCAGGACGTGCGAGGGCCCTGACGTCGGTATGGGAGTGTGCAGACGGAATGGCCTGGCGACCCGATGGGAAGGAAATCTGGTTCAGCGCCGCCGAACAGGGCAACGAAAGCAAGCTTATGGCGGTCACACTGAAGGGCACATCGAGGACCCTCCTGACGTTGCCCGGCGGATTGACCTTGAAGGACGTCTCGCCGAGTGGCCGCGTGCTGGCAACGCTCGATTCCAAGCGGCTGGGCATGGGTTCGGCCGTTCTCGGCGGCAAAGAAGACATGGATGT
>Ga0070733_10000598_pt1 | contig 28710 bp, 24 predicted proteins | sample Coa_R1_9_FD_66450 | JGI IMG/M metagenome (GOLD analysis project Ga0070733, IMG submission 66450) | Surface soil microbial communities from Centralia Pennsylvania, which are recovering from an underground coalmine fire - Coalmine... | ecosystem: Environmental > Terrestrial > Soil > Unclassified ...
GACTTACCCCCTTGCGTCAATTATCGACTTGGCACGGGCTCGACTCGTCGGCGCGTGGCAGATTCGTGCCGCTCAATGGCAGATGATTCGCAAGAGGCAAAGTTGAGGAATCGTCGTCGTTGTGGTTGTGGTTGGGGTTGTTGTTGTGGTTGTGGTCGTCGGCAGCAGCGTCGTTGTGGTCGTAGTCGACGAAATCGGCAGCGTGATGATCGTCGTCGGCAGCGGCTGGGTGGTTGTCGTGGAACCGGAAGGGCCAGTTGTCGTCGACAGAGCAGGAAGGGTCGAACCGGTAATAGACGGCTCGCTGGTACTGGTCGCTCCCGGGCTGGTCGGAACAGGCGACCCATTTGAACCGCCTGGCGGGGAGGTTTGCGTTGGACCCGCCGGGACACGAACAGACGATCTCGGGGCCTTGGCCTCGCTCTTATCGACGAGGGACGGGGCACGGTGAAGATTCTTCGGCCCCGACGGCGCGCTCAAAGAGTCGCCCTTTTGTCCCGTGGCCGGCCCACGGAAACCGGGCGATGAAGCGCTCAAACGAACGAACTGGTGAGTGGGTACGTGAGCCGCCAGGATGCCTCCCACTGTGAGCGCAGAGGCGCCAAGGGCGATCTGTCCGGCTGTCGCGATGGTGTGGGCGGCGGCTCCGAGTCGTGCCACAAAGGGAACGTCGGCGATCCACGAGACCGGGCTCACCGTCCACCGAAGGCGTCCAAGCGAAAAATCGAGGAAGGCACGAACGATTACGGGATCGAACTGAGACCCCGCGCATCTCGTCAGCTCCTTGCGGGCGGCCTTCGTGCTGAGCGCCTTTTTGTAAGAGCGGCCCGACGTCATCACGTCAAACGCGTCCGCGACAGCGACGATACGCGCGGCGAGCGAAATTTTGCTTCCCGAAAGACCGAATGGGTAACCGTTGCCGTCAAAGCTTTCGTGGTGTTGTTCGATTGCGAGGCTCCACTCACCAAGCCATGAGGAAAGGGGGGAGATGAGGCGCCGACCTTCCAACGGATGAGATCGAAGCTGTTCCAATTCCTCTTCGGTCAGCTGACCGAGTTTGTTCAAGGTCTCCGGGTGGACGGTCAACTTGCCGACGTCGTGGAGGAGCGCTGACCAACGCAGCCGATCGCGATCAAGCTCGGCGAGGTTGAGCTCGTTCGCGATCATGTCGGTAAGCGCCCGAACTCGCTCGGAGTGGCCCCGAGTCGCGCGGTCATGTCGACTCAGCGAAGCCGCCAGCATGAGGATCTCGCCCGCCGCTGCCGCCGGCACGTGACTGACCCCGACCGTCGAGTGACGCTCGAGGTCGCGCACCGAAGCGGCCCGCCAGGCAACCTTCAGGCGTTTCGGAGCACGATCCGGAAAGAGCAAAGAGCATTGTCATCTTGAGCAGTGCGGCCAAGGGAAGCAGACGTCGGCACATCCGCTCCAGGATCAAGAACGCGAGCGTCGAAGCCCCAAGGACGGCACTCCACCAAAGGACCAGTTCGAAGACGTCGCCACGGCGGAAAAGCAGATGGCCCATCCCGACCGCAGCCGCGACCGAGCCGACGAGCGGAATTGCGAGAACGGTGACCGAAAGGATCGCGCTGAGGATCGGTCGAGCACGCCACCGACTCGTCGCACTCGGGGTCATTCGAGGTCCGTCCGCGTCAACGGCGCAGCCGTCGGAACCGGATGTCCAGCCATTTCCGGGTCGCTGCGCCTCACCGGTCTACGTGCCTCCGAATCGTCGCGACCCATCACTAACGACTGACCGGCGAGCCGCATTTACGGATCACGAGCCGTGTGTCTGACCGAAAGCCGCCGCCATCTGGGCAGGTCGGGGCGACAAAAGGCGGCTCTACTTGGCCCTTGTCGCCGATTGCCGGCGGCGCCCGCAGATCACAGCGATGTGATTCGATGCGGCAAGCCGGCGCACGTCGAGTTCTCGCGCGACGACGCGGTCATCTCTCAGCACCAAGCCACAGCCGACTGTGCCATTAGCCTGGAGGTACAACTCGAATCACCCTTGGGGGAGATGATGAGCCTTCCGACAAACGAGGCGCTGCAGCGATCCGCACGCCGTCATCTTTGGATGCACTTCACCCGGCTCAGCTCCTATGAGTCACAGGAGATCCCGATCATCGTCCGAGGTGACGGGCCCTATGTCTTCGACTCCCACGGAAAGCGCTACCTCGACGGGCTCTCAGGGCTGTTCACGGTGCAGGTAGGGCACGGTCGAACCGAACTGGCCGACGCCGGCTCAAAGCAGGGAGCAGATCTCGGCTACTTCCCGCTATGGAGCTATGCGCACCCAACTGCAATCGAGCTCGCCGAGCGGATAACCGAGCTCACCCCCGGCGATCTCAATCGGGTCTTCTTCACGACCGGCGGATCCGAAGCCGTCGAGTCCGCCTGGAAGCTCGCTCGCCAGTACTTCAGGGCAACCGGCCAGCCCAATCGATGGAAGGTCATCAGTCGCGACATCGCCTACCACGGCACAACCATGGGAGCGCTCTCGATAACGGGACTCCCCTCGATCAAGACGCCCTTCGAACCACTCGTCCCCGGTGCGATCAAGGTTCCGAACACGAACTTTTACCGCGCCCCCGAGCACGGCGACGATGAGACTGCGTTCGGGGTTTGGGCAGCCGAGGAGATCGAACGCGCCATCTTGCGAGAGGGTGCTGACACAGTCGCCGCCGTCTTCCTCGAACCGGTGCAGAACAGCGGCGGGTGCTTCACTCCCCCGCCGGGATACTTCGCGCGCGTGCGGGAGATTTGCGACCGCTATGGCGTACTGCTCGTATCTGACGAGGTGATATGCGCCTGGGGCCGACTCGGGCACTACTTCGGGGCCGAACGATACGGCTACCAGCCGGACATGATCACCGTCGCCAAGGGTTTGACGAGCGGGTACGCGCCGCTCGGGGCGCTCCTTGCGAGCGACCGCTTGATCGAACCTTTCTTGTCCGGAACGACGACCTTCCTGCACGGGATCACATTCGCCGGACACCCGGTTTCGTGTGCGGTCGGCCTAGCCAACCTCGACGTCTTTGCCCGCGAGAGCCTCTGCGAACACGTCCGGGCGAATGAGCCGGCATTTCGCTCGGCGCTCGAATCGCTCGCCGATCTCCCGATCGTCGGAAACGTGCGCGGCGCCGGCTACTTCTGGGGCATCGAGCTCGTAAAGGACAAGACGACGAGGGAATCCTTCGACGACGACGAGTCGAATACCCTCCTTCGGGAATTCTTGTCGCCGCGCTTGTTTGAAGCCGGGCTGATCTGCCGCGCCGACGACCGCGGCGATCCCGTCATCCAGCTCGCTCCACCGCTTATCTGCGGTCCAGTGCAGTTCCAAGAAATCGCCGACGCGCTGCGCTCAGTCCTTTCGGAGGCGTGGCAGCAGATCTGAGGGGCTCGTCGGGATCGAATAAGTACGCCCGCCTTTCGTACTGGCTCGATTCCCTCCCCGAGTCGCTCACCCCACGGCGATCGCTCGATCGCGATGTGGACTGCGACGTCGCGATCGTCGGGGGTGGGTACACCGGACTTTGGACTGCCTACTACCTGCGTGAGGCCGACCGAACCCTTCGCGTCGCTGTTATCGAGCGCGAGATATGCGGGTTCGGTGCTTCCGGACGGAATGGCGGCTGGTGCTCTGGCCGCATCGCCGCGTCGTGGCCGCGCATCGCCAAGGAATCCGGAGTCGAGAGCGCAACAAGGATGCGCCGGGCGATGGAGGCGACCGTCGACGAGGTGGGCCGCATCGCCAAACTCGAGTCGATCGATTGCGACTTCCAAAAAGGAGGGACCGTCGACGCAGCACGCACCGAGGTCCAACTCGGTCGAGCGCGGGCGGAAGTCGAACAAGCACGAGCGGTCGGGATCGGACCGGAGGATTTCGCCCTCCTCGACGCCGAACGAGCGAGCGCGATGCTCGGCGCCGAGGCAATCATGGGTGGGACATATACGCCGCACTGCGCCGCAATTCATCCGGCGCGACTTGCGCGAGGGCTTGCCGAGGTGGCGGAGAGAAATGGGGTGCGGATCTTCGAACGAACGCCCGTCGATCGAATCGACCTCCGAATGCTTCGATGCCGCGGCGGCACGGTGCGCGCCCCCGTCATCGTCCGGGCGACCGAGGGGTTCACCGCCACACTGAGAGGGCTGCGACGCCAGCTCGTTCCCTTGTATTCGCTGATGATCGCCACCGAGCCGCTCCCTGCTTCGACATGGGAGTCGATCGGCCTCGCGCGAAGAGAGACGTTCAGCGATTACCGCCACTTGTTCATCTACGGACAGCGCACGGCGGACGGCCGGCTCGCCTTTGGTGGAAGAGGCGCTCCCTACCACTTCGGTTCGACGGTGATAAGCCGGCACGATTCGGACGTGCGCGTCCACCGAGCACTTGCGAGAACCCTTGTCGCACTCTTCCCCGCCCTTAAAGGGATAGAGATCACTCACCGCTGGGGAGGACCGATAGGCGTGCCACGCGACTGGTATCCGTCAGTCGGGTTCGACCCCGAATCGGGGCTCGCGTGGGCCAACGGTTACGTCGGCTACGGGGTGGCGGCGGCAAACCTCGCTGGAAGGACCCTTGCCGACCTCATCGTCAACCGAGATTCGGAGCTCACTCGCCTTCCTTGGGTTGATCACCATTCCCGACAATGGGAACCGGAGCCGCTCAGATTCGCCGGGGTGAACCTCGGCCTTTACTGCATGAGGTCGGCAGATCGGATCGAGAACCGAACCGGCCGTCCAGCACGCCGGGCGGCTGTTTTCGAACGGCTGCTTCAGTCATAGGTGATCTTCTTTTTGGCGTAGCGCCTTGTGCAAGATGCCCTTTGTGGGACCTATGGCCCTACCCCTGGTCTTCTCGTCGTCGCAGAGTCATCCATCAAGTGCGAGCGACCGACCACTGGCTCACCTTTTAGGTCACGAGCGGGGGGACAGTATCTATGCAGCGTGTGGTGCTGAAGCGGAATCTGTCCCCGCCCGCGAACGACCGCGTGCTCAACTGATGCGCTATGTGGGGAGCGAATCCGCCGGATTCGTGTTCCAACGCCCGAGGCCCCGAGGAGAACGATGACGTTGTCAGCGCAGGTGTTCAGAGACGGCGTGAACCTCAATCCGCCGGGCACGTATGTCCACTGGTCGATCTTCCAGGTATCGGTGGCAAACCTTGTCCTCATCGCGGTCATGGTCGTGATCTTCGGGCTGGCGCTCGTTGTTCCGTTTCCCAATCACCATGGTGACGATGAACCATCCGCGCGAACCGTCGGGCCGAGCGAGCATGAGGCACTGGCTGCCGAGGAAGAAGACGACACCACGGCGCGCATGTGGACCGCGAGGCTCCGTCGAAGAGCACTTGCCGTACTACCCCCAGGCAAGCTCCTTCCCGACCGCCAACCCGCTTACGTCGCTTCTTGGATTTACGTGTTCGGTGTTGCGTCGCTCGCCGCTTTGGGGATCGCGATCGCCTCGGGTTTCGCGATCGCACTCGGCGGCGCCGATTGGTGGCACACCAACGTCGTCGGTCACTTCTTCAACAGCCTCCACCTGTGGAGCGTCGAATTGTTCATGGCGTTCATCGTCATCCACCTGTGGGGCAAGTTCTGGATGGCGGCCTGGCGTGGGCGGAGAAGGCTGACGTGGATAACCGGCGTTGTCGCCTTCCTCGCGTCGGTCGTTGAATGCTTCACGGGGTACCTGTCCCAGCAGAACTTCGACGCGCAGTGGATTTCGACCAACGGAAAAGACGCCATCAACGCCACCGGGCTCGGTGCGTTCTTCGACCTCATGAACTTCGGCCAGATGCTCCTTTGGCACGTCGTCCTCGTCCCAATTGTTCTCGTCGCGATCGTCGGAGCTCATGTCCTTCTCGTCCGGGTGCGTGGAGTGTCCCACCCGCTTCCGGCGCGACTTCCGAGGACTCGCGCCGCCCGGCGCGCCGCGGCGACCGCCGATGCGGCGCCATGGACCGGGCCTACCCGGCGTTATGACATAGTGAAAGAGGCAATGGCGGCAACGCTGGTCGCACTCGTGCTGATCGTCGTCCTCGCCGGAGTCTTGTCCTCGCCTGACGACCCGCCGGTCACGGTCTCGACGTGGGCCAAGGTCGCGCCGGCGGACTTCATGGGAACAGCGGCCAGCGAGCTCGCCGCAACGAGCAAGACTGCGACGTACGGACCGCCGTACAACAACGGCACCGCCAGCGTCCAAAAGATCGTCGTTTCGTGGCAGTCCTTGGCGGGTGTCCATCAACCAATCAACACGGCTGAGACCTTCGTGCTTTCTCCGCTCGGAAAGCTCGCACCGACTGATCCGGCACTGTCACAAGCGCTGCACACCTACGAAAGCGCGAGCGCAAAGCAGCAGTCGAGCTGGAACCAGGCATACCTAACGGCAGTGATGCACGTCACCTTCCACGCCGGGGCTCCGGCCGTGCCGACAGCGAATGACGGGCCGGTTCCGATGCTCATCTCGACCGAGCTCACCCTCGCCCGATCGGGTGCCATCGACGCCGACCTCCTTGCGCAACGCCCCTTTTACGGCACGGACTTCACAAAGCCGCTCTTGTTCTTAGAAGACGGCAGCTATTTCTCGAACCTGGCGGTGGCCGACCATCTCACCGGCAGCCAGTGGGGCGTCATGAACGAGACGGGCAGCTATCCGGGGCAACCCTGGTTGTGGCTCTACACGCTTTGGTACCAACTGCCGGGCTTTCGCAGCTCGGCGAACGTCGACCTGATCGCCATCTACATGACCGGCATCGCCACCTTCCTTTTGCTGGCCGTGCCGTTCATCCCGGGTCTGCGCGACGTCCCGCGGCTCATACCTGTGCACCGTTTGGTGTGGCGAAGCTGGAACAAGCGGCGGCCAACAAGAGACGACGACGACAACGGGATATCGCTCGTGGACCTCCTCGACCGGGTCGGCGTGTCGAGCGGCGAAACTCACCCGCCGCCCGAATGAGAGTCAGCTCGGAGTGGTAACAGGAGCAGCCGAGTCGATCGGTTGCGCCTCAGGCTGCAGGCTCTCTTCGCGGTCGACTCCGTCTCTCCCCATGCGGGCTGGCCACCAGTTCCACCGACCGAGCAGCGCGACGGTCGAGGGAACGAGCAGCGTTCTGACGAGGAAGGTGTCCATCAAGATCCCGACGGCAAGCCCTACGCCGACATCTCGGATTTGGCCCGCCCCGGGGCCGTTCCCGGCACTGACCGCCAGTATCCCGAAGGTTCCGGCAAGGACGACGCCGGCCGAGCTGACGGTCGGACCTGTGCGACCGACGGCACGCACGACCGCATCACGAAGTGATCGGAGACCCGCCTCCTCACGGATCCGCGTCATGACGAGGATGTTGTAGTCCTCACCGAGCGCGAGCAAGAAGATGAACATCAAGAACGGAAGGATGAAAGTCAGTCCCCCGCTCCCTCCGATGTCGATGAAGACGAGCGTGGCGACTCCGAGCGCCGCCAGATACGAAAGGCCGACGCTGACGATGAGATAGAGCGGAGCGACAAGGCTCCGAAGTACGAGCGCGAGCAAGATGGCGATCGCAAGGATGGCGATCGGGATGATCTTTGAAAGATCATGGTTCGACGCGCTGCTGACGTCGTAGATCGCAGCGGCCTCCCCAGCGAGCCCGCTGCTCGTCGCGCCCGAGCGAGAAGCCGCTGTCGTGACTATCGCCCTGATGTGCGGTGTCGCGTCAAGCGCAGCCGTCGTCTGCTGGCCCCCGACAGAAAGGGTGACTTCGAAGGAGATTGTGCGGCCGTCGGGGCTGACGAAAAGGGCCGTCGAGCGATAGGCGTTGTACTCGGCAGGAGGGACCGACACCCCGGTGCGTTCGATCGGTGGAAGCAGGCGAGGCGAACCGAGCTCGGTGTGAAGGCGCGAGTAGTCCGAGGGACTGATCGTCGAGCCATTCGGATTGAAAGGCCCGGCGAGCTGGCGGAACTGCCTCGATGACAAGAGCACGGTCTCGGCTGTCGAGACCTCCGACGGATCGTCCCAAATCGGCTTCGGGTACCTGAAGACGGCGTTCGCCGGATTGACATTCGACTGAGGAAAATGGCGCGAGACGATGGCGTTGCCCGCCGCCGCGTCCGTGCCGGCGGGCGCGTTGAGCGCACCACCGAATCCCCCGGAGTGGTAGCCGAGGGCGGCGAGGGAAAGCCCGGCGAAAACGAGCACCCCGAGGGCGAGGGTCCGGGCCGGCTGCTGGACTAAGCGCGCCGCCAACCGACCCCACGTGCCCTCGCGATTCGCTTCTGGGGTTAGCTGCGCCGGCCAAAAGACCGCCTTGCCAAAGATGGCGAGAAGCGCCGGCAGCAGTGTGAGGCCAGCGATCAAGATCACGGCGATCCCGAGCGCGAGCGGGATCCCGAGATCTTGGTAGATCCCAAAGCTCGCAAGTAAAAGGCTCAACAAGGCGAACATCACGGTGCCGGCAGATGCGCTGATCGATTCGCCAACTCTGACAAGAGAGTGTTCAACCGCCGCTTTCGCCTCACGACCGCCGCGGATCTCTTCGCGAACCCGAAACACGAGGAACAGCCCGTAGTCCGTCCCCGCTCCGAGGAGCAGCACGATCAAGAGCAACGACGTGATCTCTGAGATCTTGAGGCCGTGCGCGCCGAGACCACCGATGAAGCGGGTCGAGATGCCAAGTGCGAAGGCGGCGGGGAGCAAAGTGAGGATCGGAGCAAGAAGCGAGCGGAAGATGAACAGCAGCAAGATGACGATGAAAATGAGGGAGAACAGCTGCGTCCTGCTCCCTGCCTTGTTGGCGCTGTTCTGATTGGCAACGTTCGTCGCCACAGGTCCGGCGAGGTGGAGCGCCAGGTCCGACGGGGCGCCGATCTTCGAGAATGTGGCGCGAAGGTCGTCGACGATCGTCTTTTGGGTGGCGACGTCGGCCTGGTTGACGCGGGCCTCAACGACAAGCTGGGCAGCATGCCCGTCGCGTGAGACGGCAACGGCCCTCGCTGACAGGACCCTTGGCACGCGGCCAGCGAGGCTCACCTCCCGGGCGAGTGCTTGCTCGTCTGCCAGTGTCAGTGGTCCACTCGTGTCCTCGGCGACGATCGAGATCTGGCTCTGCGTGTTGAAGTTGCCAAGGATCGGCGACGCGAGATTGGCTGCCCGTGAACTCGCCGCGCTGGCGGGCAGGAACTGGCTGTTGTCGTTATTCACCTCGCTGCCAAGCGACGGGAGCGTCTTTGTCGAGACGACGAGAACGACGATCCAGAACAAGACGACGAGGACGCGGTAGCGGACCACGAAACGTCCGAGGCCAGAAAAGAACCGATTCACGCAGCTGTCTCTTTCTTGTCGGGCGGTCGAGAGGGTGAGCCGGAGACCTGAATTAAACGAACGGTCCCCGGCCTAGGACTAGCCGAGCTCGGTTGAGGTGGCGCGACTCGCCGTCGAAGCGGCGAGCTGATCGATCGACTCTTCGGCTACCGGCGCCCCGGTCGAACTGGGTGACACAGAAGCAACGCCGCGTCGAAGTTCGAGTTGTGGAATGAGCCAGGAAGCCGCGAACGCGATGAGGCCGATCGGTGCCGCGATGATGAAGACGGTTTGGATCGAGTCCGCGTAGGCAAGCGCGATGCCGTGATGGATCACGGCTGGCAACTTGTCGATGATCGCCGGCGTCACACTCGCCGAGGTCAGTCCTCTGGGCAGGGCGACGTGATGCAGGTGGGCTGCCAGGTTTCCGACAAGGACATTCGAAAAGATCGCGCCGAAGATCGCTGTGCCGAATGAGCCGCCCATCGAGCGGAAAAACGTTGCTCCGGACGTCGCAACGCCGAGGTCCGAATACGGCACGGCATTTTGCGCGATGAGGACGAGGACCTGCATCACACACCCGAGACCGGCACCGAGAACGAGCATGTACAGCGCCTCGACCGTGGCGCTCGTCCCAACCCCCATCCGCGACAAAAGGAGAAGACCTACTGCTATAAGTCCCGATCCGACGATCGGAAAGAGCCGGTAACGGCCGGTTCTAGTGATGATGAATCCAGACATCGTCGAAAAGATCACCATTCCCGCCAACACGGGCAAGATCTCGAGGCCAGAGATGGTCGGTGAGTCGCCGTGAACGATCTGAAAGAACACCGGCAGGTAAGTAACGGCGCCGAACATCGCGAATCCGACTATGAAGCCCACGAAACTCGTCACCGAGAACGCCTTGATCGAAAACAGGTGGAGCGGCAGCACCGGCTCTTGCGCGCGCCGCTCGACGAAGACGAAGACCCCGACGAGCACAGCTCCGACGACCCCAAAGGTGATGATCGGTGCCGAGGACCAGGCGTAAGTCGTCCCGCCGAGGCTCGTAAACAGAACGAGGCACGTCGACCCGAGGACGAGGACAATCGCACCGAGGTAGTCAATGATGTGGTGGACTCGTCGTGAGTTTCCCGGCACCCGGCTCGCTACGACCGCCAGCGCGATCGCACCGATCGGCAGGTTGATGTAGAAGATCCAGCGCCAAGAAAGTTGCTCGACGAACACACCTCCAAGAAGTGGACCGATGATGCTGGCGATGCCGAAGACGGCGCCGAACAATCCCTGGTAGCGACCGCGCTCTCTTGGTGGGACGACATCGCCGATGATCGATGTCGCACCGACGATGAGGCCGCCTCCGCCGAGGCCCTGTACGGCGCGGAACGAGATCAGCTCGAGCATGCTGTGGCTGAGGCCGGAGAACGCCGAGCCGAGCAAGAAGATGACGATGGCCGCTTGGAAGAAAATCTTGCGACCGTACTGGTCACCGAGCTTTCCCCAAAGCGGTGTCGAGACCGTGGCCGCGAGCAGATATGCGACAACGATCCATGCGAGGTGCGAGGCACCGTGAAGATCGGCCACGATCGTCGGTAACGCTGTCGACACGATCGTCTGGTCAAGTGCGGCAAGGAACATCCCGAGCATGAGCGCACTTATAACCACGAGCACGCGTCGGTGACTGAGGTTGCTACCGACGACGCCTTGTACGTCGTTCGGAGTCGCGCTCATCGGCGCTTACCCCCTTGTTCGATCGAGGCGAGCCGGGCGTTTTGCCGGCGGCGAGCGCCCCTTGCGCGATGAAGCGCGCCCGACAATGACTTTTCAACGGGGAGTCCCTGGGCGAGCGTATCGAGTGCCGCCTCGGTCACTTGCGCGAGGGATCCTCTCGCCCCGTTGGCGCTCCAGTACAACCCGGCGACTCGCGCCGCGGCCAAAACGGTGGCGGTGACGAGAGCAGGATAGGGATCATGGGCTGGGTCGGTGCCCATTCGTTCTGCCAGCGCGCCTGCGAGCGCCCGCTCCACCTCTCCGACGTGCGCCACGTAGGCGCCGTGAAGATCCGGATCGGACCTGACGATGCAGAACCGTCTAAACCATGCCTCTCGGCCCTCACCGAGGTCGTCGAGCTCCTGGTCGATAGCACTCGCGTAGGCGAGCGCCACTTTGGTGACCGCTTGAAGAGGTGACTCATCTGGCGGTCGGGCGAGCAGAGCCGATCTCAGTCCTTCGATCCGATCAGGATCTGCTCCGATGACGGCGGACTCCTTTGAGGGGAAGTAATTGAAGAAAGTCCTTGTTGCGACGTCCGCTGCCTCGGCGATGTCTTCTACGGTGACTTGGGCGAATCCTCTTTCCGCGACGAGCTTCAAGGCTGCGTTTCGAAGAGCGCGGCGGGTCTCGTGCTTTTTTCGATCACGGCGACCTTCGTGAGCGTTCGGGTCGGCGTGCACATCGGACCCGGGTAGCTCGGACGAGGCTGAGGAGGCGAACATGCTCTCAGTGTAACATTGCAATGCATGCATCTATTTCGTCCTGGCGCCTCTTAATCGCTTGAGCTTGCGAAGCGCCTTGCGCACGCCGGCCTCGGCCCCTACCCTTTTATCGATGACCTCAGCGCTTTACACCGTGTGGACCTGGCGCCCCGAGCGGCGCGGAGTCTGCCCTTGATCTAGAAGCGCACATCTCCGTTTCGCTCGATGACTCCGAAAGGGGTCTTTTTTTTGTCCCTAATTACGGCCGATATCCCAACTGATCTCGTCACCCCGCTCGGCGCTTACCTGCGCCTGCGCGCCCGCAAGGGCGCCGGTGGCGCCTTCCTCCTCGAGTCGGTCGACCGCGGGCGGCTTGGTCGTTACTCCTTCGTCGGTTGCGGATCTCATCTCGTCGACGCGTCTGGCGCCGAAGGACTTGACGTACCCGTCTTTGGCTACCTCGGCTACGACGCGGTCGCTTCGCTCGAACCAAAGGTGCAGCTGCCAGAGCGCGGTCCCGGCTTGCGTGAATCCTTGTTTGTCGTACCCGACCTGCTCGTTCGCTTCGACCATGTCCGCGGCGTTGCCAAGGTTCTCGCCGGCTCCGTCAGTGACATCTCCTCATTGCTAAACGAACCACAACCTGATCCTGCCCGCGGTACCGGCGCCAAGGGCCCTCTCCGGCGATTTCCTCGTCGCGATGAGCACATTCGGCGCGTCGAACGGGCGAAGGAGTACATCCGCGAGGGCGACGTCCTTCAAGTCGTCATCTCCCAGCGCGCTGAGCGGCCGACCTCGGCTTCGCCGACCGAGCTTTACCGCGCCCTTCGTCGCGTCAACCCGTCGCCGTATCTGTTCCTCCTCGAGTTCGGCGAGTTCGCCCTCGTCGGAAGCTCGCCAGAAACGGTCGTCAAACGCGAAGGCCAACGGGCGATGCTCAATCCCATAGCCGGCACGATCGCACCAGGAGATGGTGACGTCTCGGCGCTTTTGTCGTCCGAAAAGGACCGCGCCGAGCACGTGATGCTCGTCGATCTCGGTCGCAACGACCTATCCCGCGTCTGTGACGCCGGGTCGGTTCGGGTCGAGCGGTTCATGGAACCCGAGCGCTACTCCCATGTCACCCATCTCGTGTCTGAAGTGGTAGGCGAGCTACGACAAGGTTGCGGATCATTCGAACTCCTGCGGGCGTGCTTCCCGGCGGGAACCGTCTCCGGCGCACCGAAGGTGCGGGCGATGCAGATCATCTCGGAGCTCGAGGGTTATCGCCGCGGGGTCTATGCCGGCGCGGTCGGCTACGTGTTGCCGAAAGAGCACGCCCTCGACACGTGCATCGCCATCCGGACCGTCGTCCTTCGCGACGGCGTTGCCTACCTGCAGGCTGGAGGAGGGATCGTCGCCGACAGCGATCCGTCCTCCGAACACGACGAATGTCTCAACAAGCTTCGTGCGCTCGAAGAAGCGATCGACCTCGCCGAGGAAGACCAGCTCAGATGATGCTCCTCATCGACAACTACGACTCGTTCACCTACAACCTGGCCCACCTTTTTGGCGCGCTCGGAGTCGAGGTGCAAGTGGTCCGCAACGACGCGATCGGCGCCGAGGGCGCTCGTCGCATGGCGCCCACGCATGTCGTCGTCTCCCCCGGTCCCGGGCGGCCGACCGAGGCCGGCGTTTCAGTAGCCATCGTTCGCAGCCTCGGTGCGACGACGCCCACGCTCGGAGTCTGTCTCGGCCACCAAGCAATCGTCGAAGCGTTCGGAGGCGCGGTCGGATACGCGCGGTCCTTGCAACACGGAAAGGCTTCCCCGGTCCACCACGACGGCAAGGGTCTGTTCTCGGGGTTGCCGGAGCCGTTCCAAGCCGGTCGCTACCACTCGCTGGCCGCGACACGGATTCCCGACGAGCTCGAGCTCGCCGCGCATTGCGACGACGGCGAGGTGATGGCGGTGCGGCACCGTTCGCTCCCGATCGTCGGAGTCCAGTTCCATCCCGAGTCCGTCCTCACGCCGGTAGGCACCGCGCTAGCGCGGAACTTTCTTGGAGGCCTCCTGTGATCCAACATTTCACCGATCGATTGCTCGACGGCCGCCACTTGTCTCGTGCCGAGGCGCGCGAAGCGATGGGTCTCATCATGCGGGGCGAGGCGACACCTGTGCAGATCGCCGGGTTCTTGGTCATGCTGCGAGCGAAGGGGGAAACGGCAAGCGAGATCGCCGGTTGCGCCGAAGCCATGCGAGAACACGCATTGTCGGTACGCCCGACGCGCGATGACCTCGTCGACACCGCCGGAACGGGTGGAGACGGGATGCGGACGCTCAACATATCCACCGCCGCCGCGCTCGTCGCGGCTGCTGCCGGCGCCGGGGTGGCCAAACACGGAAACCGAGCCGTTTCCTCCGCATCAGGATCAGCCGACGTCCTCGAGGCGCTGGGATTCGAGATAGAGCAGCCTCCAGAGCGAATCGAGCGATCGATCGATGAACTCGGTTTCGGTTTCCTTTTTGCACCGTCGCACCATCCGGCGATGAAGCACGCGGCGCCGGTGCGCCGTGACCTTGCCATGCGGACCGTCTTCAACGTGCTCGGCCCGCTCACGAACCCCGCCGGGGCAAGAGCGCAGCTAATTGGCGTCTATTCGATCTCGCTCGTCCACACGATCGCCGAAGTCCTCGTCCAACTCGGCGCCCATCGCGCCCTTGTCGTGCACGGGACCGGCGGCATCGACGAGCTTTCTCCGGTCGGACCGAGCGTTGTCTGCGAGGTGATGGACGGATCCGTGCGCGCCGGTGTCATCGATCCCGCGGAGTTCGGCATCGCGCCCTGTTCCACTGACGACCTCGTCGGTGGGACACCAGCCGAGAACGCGGCCGCCATCCGGCACATCTTCGCAGGCGAAAGGGGCCCGAAAACAGATGCCGTCCTGCTCAACGCAGCCGGAGCGATGGTCGTCTCGGGTCGTGCCGAAGACCTTCGCGAGGGCCTCGAACTCGCCCGACTGGCGATCGACTCGGGAGCCTCGTCGGAACGCCTCGACGAGCTCGTCGCCTTCTCCCGGGCCGGGGTGCCGGTATGAGGTTCGCGAGCGCGCTCAAGCAACCGGGGCTGGCGGTGATCGCCGAGGTGAAACGACGTTCGCCTTCTGCCGGAGATCTGCGCCCCGATGCCAACCCAGCCGAGCTAGCGGCGCAGTTCGCCGCCGCTGGAGCGGCCGCGATCTCGGTGCTCGTCGACGAGCGCTTCGGCGGAACGCTCGAGGATCTCCGCGCGGCACGAGCAGCGACTAATGCACCGCTACTTGGCAAGGGTTTCTTTTCGACCGACCTGCAACTGACGGAGCTTTTTCTCGCTGGGGCCGACGCCGTGCTTGTTTTGCTTCGTGACGTCGATGACCAAACCGCCGCCAGTCTGATCGCGCACGCCAACAATCTCGGAATGGATGCGCTCGTCGAAGCTCACGATGCGCGCGAGCTTTCACGAGCAGTTGCGCTCGGTGCCCCGGTCATCGGCGTCAACGCCCGCGACCTATCGACATTCGAGATCGACCGGAGAAAACAGCTCGAGCTTGTGGCGATGGCGCCACGCGACCGAGTCATCATCGCAGAAAGCGGCATCGACACGAGAGCTCAAGCCGCCGCCGCAGAGCTCGCCGGCGCCGATGCGGTGCTCGTCGGCTCAGCCTTGATGCGCGCAGATCGCCCAGCCGACAAACTTCGTGACTTGCACTTTCGTCCGCTCGTCAAAGTTTGCGGCCTCACTCGCCAAGATGACGTCGACGTGGCGCTTGAAGCGGGTGCAGACCTCGTCGGGTTCGTCCTCGTAGAAAAGAGCCCAAGGTGTGCCAACGCCGTGCTCGACGTTCCAAAGACCGCGCTTTCGGTGGCTGTTTTCGCCGGTGAACAGCGGCCAAGCGGAGCCGACCTCGTCCAGCTCTATTCGGCGGGCAACGGATCGGTGCGGGGGCGCAACGCCGTTTTGTTATTCGATGGCCACCAAGTGGCAGAAGTGCTCGACCAGCCCTGGCACGAGCACGACCCCGAGCACTGGACCAAGGCGGCTAGAGCAACGGGGCGGATCATGCTCGCCGGTGGACTCGGCCCGGACAACGTTCGCCAAGCGATCTCCCGCGTGAATCCGTGGGCCGTCGACGCATCCTCGGCGCTCGAGAGCAGGCCTGGGATCAAGGATCACGCTCTCGTTCGGGAGTTCATCGAAGCGGTGCACTCGTGAGCGCCGATTTCGGCGAATACGGTGGCCGCTACGTCCCCGAGACGTTAATCCCGGCACTCGACTCCCTCGACCGCGGTTGGCGAGAAGCCCAAAAGGACGAGGAATTCAAACACGACCTCGACGAGCTGCTCGCGAACTATGCGGGTCGTCCGACGCCGCTGACATCTGCGGCGCGCTTCGCGCCCGAAAAGCGCATCTATCTCAAAAGAGAGGACCTACTTCACACCGGAGCACACAAGCTCAATAACGCGCTAGGACAAGCGTTGCTCGCTCGTCGACTTGGCAAGCACCGCGTAGTGGCCGAGACCGGCGCCGGCCAACACGGAGTCGCAACGGCGACGGTCTGCGCCCGTTTCGGGCTCGAGTGTGTCGTCTACATGGGAGAAGAAGACATTCGCCGCCAGCAGCCGAATGTTGAGCGAATGAGGCTTCTCGGAGCCGAAGTGCGACCGGTCGGCTTTGGGACAAAGACCCTCAAGGAGGCAACGAGCGAGGCGATCCGCGACTGGATCACCAATGTCGAGACGACGTACTACCTGATCGGCTCCTGTGTCGGACCCGCCCCTTACCCTGAAATCGTGGCGGAGTTCCAATCGGTAATCGGCGTCGAGGCCCGAGAACAGATTCTTTCGGCAACAGGTCGACTCCCCGATGCCGTCGTCGCTTGTGTTGGCGGAGGATCGAACGCGATCGGCATCTTCAATGGCTTCCTTCATGATCCCTCGGTTGAACTGATCGGCGTCGAAGCGGCCGGTGCGGCATCGCTCGGGAATGGGCGAGTCGGAGTGCTGCACGGCGCCCGCTCGTCGATCCTTGCCGACGAGGACGGCCAGGTTGTCGACGCACATTCGATCTCCGCCGGCCTCGACTACCCGGGCGTCGGTCCCGCGCACGCACATCTGCGCGACATCGGACGGGCTAAGTACGTCCCGGCGACGGACGCAGAAGCGCTTGCCGCTTTTCGGGATCTCACCCGCACGGAGGGCATCATTCCGGCGCTCGAGCCGGCACACGCTCTCGCGAGAGCGCGTGATCTCGATGCCGAGCTGCTCGTCGTGTGCCTGTCTGGGCGCGGAGACAAAGACCTAGTCGAGGCGTTGGCGCACATCGAAAACGGTGCAGATCTCTGATGCACCTGCGAAAGAGTCTGGTCGTCTACCTGATGGCCGGACCAGAGGTTCCCGATCTCGCCCGGGCTGCCGTCGAGGGTGGAGCCGACGTCATCGAGCTCGGATTTCCGTTCTCGGACCCGCTGGCGGACGGGCCGGTGATCAGGCGCGCGGCGGAGCGAGCGCTGCGGCAGGGTATGCGAACGCGAGCCTGCTTCGACGTGCTCGCTCGCACGCACTCGCTCATTCCCGACGTCCCGCTCGTGCCGATGACCTACTCGTCGCTTCTCGAAGCGTACGGATGGCAGCGCTTCTGCGACGAGGTGCACAAGGCGGGTGGGGCGAGCGTGATCGTCGCCGACCTCCCCGCCGATGAACGATCGGACGTTCGGAGAATTCATCTCGTCGCCCCAACGTCGACCGACGCTCGTATCAAACTCGCCGGCGAGTTGACCGACGGATGGCTCTACCTCGTCACGGTGACAGGAATCACCGGCGCTCGCGACGAGGTGTCGCCCGCTCTGCCGACGCTTGTCGAGCGGGCACGACGCCTCACTGACTCACCCCTTTATGCCGGCTTCGGCATCTCGACGCCGAAACAGGCGAGCTCGGTTGCAGAGATCACCGACGGAATCGTTGTCGGTTCGCGAGCGGTGGAAGTCGCAGAAAGAGGCCCGACCGCGCTCGGTGAATATGTCGCATCGCTTCGAGCGGCGCTCGATGTCGTCGCCGCCACCCACGGCTGAGCGGTACAAGCCTATTCGGTCGGATCAGACAGCCAGCTCCTGATGCGACGCCGCCACTCGATGCTCATTTCTGGTGCCCGCCGTCGATCATGTCAGGGTCGGCGGTCGCGGTAGCTTGCAAGCGGTTATTCGCAGCAAGGTCACCCTTCGGAGGACTTGCGTTGATGGAATCGCTCAAGGGCAGTGCCCCGCGAAATTGAAGGTTCATGCAGTTCTTTACCTCGATTGCACACCCTCGCCCGGCGACAGGGTCAACATGCCCCCGGCGCGCGTTAGAGAGCTGACGGTGTGACTGCTCGACGAATGCGCGATCGCTGGTGGTCCCGGCGCGCCCTTTTACTCCACCTCGAGGTCGCCATCATCGCTCCCGGGTGTGCCATTGCCGGATGGTGGCAAGCGACAAGGGCGCTCGCTGGCAATGGGCTCAGCTGGTTCTATTCCGTCGAGTGGCCCGTGTTCGCCGTACTCGCAATCGCCGGCTGGTGGTATCTCATCCATGAAGACCCAGAGGTCTACAAGGCACGGAGAGCAAGACCGCGCCAAGGCAACGACCAAACAGAAGTCGAGGGCATGATGGGGGGCCAACTCGCAACGATGACCGGGACAATTAAGACGCTGACGGTCGAACGAACGGCGGCGAGATTGGCAAGGGTAATGGCGATTCTTGTTGGATTGGAGCTAGCGCTCGGGATCCTCGCACTGATCTTTGTGCCGATCGGTCGACCGAGCGCGTTGGTTCCGTTGAGAGGGGCAGCCTTCTTTCTCGTCCACGCCGTCATCGGACTCCCGATCGCGCTCGGAGCAGCGCTCCTTCTCGTGCAAGTGAGGCAATCGACACGCATCGCTCGGTTGAGCGGATGGATCGGTTTCGTAGGTGTGGGGTTTTCCGCTCTAGGCGGCTTGATGACCATCTCCCACCCGTTGCGAATCGGCGGTGTCGCCCTCATGGGCATCGGAACGTTTGTTGCGGGGTTCGGCTACCTGCTGCCGACCTTCGAAAAGTTGTCGTGACCCGAGTTGGTGCGAAGATCTCAACCAAGCGTTCAAGCAGCAGGCTCGGCGCGAAGCGCTATCAGTGTGCCAGCACCAGGAGATCGTGCACCATGAGGAAAACGACCAGCCCCATCACCCCGAGGTAGAGAACGGTCATCGACCAGCGATGACGACCGTTCGCAAGCCAGACCCGACGGATGCCGCGCACATCGAAGACGAGCGCGAGAGCGGCAATCGGAACGCCGACGACGGGCTCGACTCCTGCAGCAGCACCCGCCAGTGGCAAGAGCACCGGAAGGACCACGTAGGTGAGCAAGCATCGGAGACCGGAGAGCACCATCGCCAAGCTGAACGCTCGCTGGGCCTGAGCTGACGAGAGCCGCTGCGCGTCGTCGGGAATTACGAGAATCCTGCGGGCGAGAGCCTCACTCTTGGTCCGAGTTGAACTCTTCACTTCTGCCAGATCGAGCACGTTCATCCTTCAGCCATTCACAATCAGCCTTGCAGACCTTTTGATGGGCCGAAAGCTGTCGGCCGATCCCGCCTAGATGACACCCGGCAGGGGCGGAACGGGCTCGTCGTCTGGATCTTCTTCAACCGGATCCTCATTTGGAGCATCGACTGGCTCTTCAACGTCAGGAATGGGCGGGTGATGCGGGGCTTTGCGCTCGGTTTCGTCTCTTCGGTCGGACACACCCAAGGTTATCGCCGAGAGAAGGATTCTCCTTTAGGTCAGCGAAATAGGGTGAGGGCTCGACACAGGCCCCCGAAATCAAAACCCGCGCCAGAACTTGAATTCTGTAAATGCCTTTGCGATCGCTCAATTCCCTTTCCAATGCGTAATTCGAAAGTACCTGTTAATCGGACTCCACGTTCGGGTAATGACAGAACGCATACCGATCATGCACGGAAAGGCGATAAGCATGAAACGATTCGCCATCATTAGTGCGATTTGCGCCGCTTCCTTGGGGATGGGAGTCGGCATTGCGGCGGCTTCACGCAACAGCGGGCCGCTCTGTCATCGCGGATCAGCCCTGGTCTTCGCGGGAGTCTGTCCGCGCGGCTACGCGTCTGTCCCGCTTCCACGAGGACCGCGGGGCTACCGCGGACCGAGGGGGGGAAGAGGGCCGCGCGGCATACCGGGCCCGGCGGGAACAAGCCAACTTGCGAATGCAACCATCGTCTCGACTGCCGGCACCCTCGGCAATGCCAGTACCGCGACTTTCACTGCCTCATGTCCTTCTAGCACGCGGGCGATCGCGGGCGGTGCGTCGAGCAACGACTTTTCGGGAACGGCACACATCGATTTCACCTATCCGTCGGGCATCTCGTCCACTGGAGCGGCCAATTCGTGGTCGGTGGTCGTGACCAATAACAGCGGGGCTGCCCGCAAGATAACTGCCTACGCGGAGTGTGCCTAGTTCGAGCATGAATCGCGTGAGCGAGGACGTCGGAAGATCGCCGCCACCAACAACGAGATCGTTGACACCGTCAGTGCCTTGGACAAACGACGATCGATCGACGGACTCTCGGGCTATCCCGGCGTCGTGAACTTCGCCCGCTCTTGCTCGACGACGTCGCGGAAGTGACAGTCGCGCAGGTGGTCGTTGACGATGCCGAGCGATTGCATCGCTGAATAAACGGTCGTCGGGCCGACGAATCGGAACCCGTAGCCGAGGAGCTCTTTTGAGAGAGCCTTCGACTCCCCCGTCACGGCGAGCAGGTCGGCGGTGTCGATCGGGACGGGACGCACAGGCGGCGCATGCTTCCAGAAAAGGCCCGCCAATGAGATGCCGTCGTTTCGGATGCTGAGCGTCGCTCGCGCATTGGCGATCGTCGCAAGGATCTTTCCTTTGTGGCGGATTATTCCCGCGTCCGCCAGCAAACGGGAAACATCGCCATCGTCGAAGCGGGCAACCAGATTCGGGTCGAAAAAAGCGAAGGCTTGGCGAAAGCGTTCCCGCTTGCGAAGCACGGTCAGCCAGCTGAGCCCGCTTTGGAATCCCTCGAGACACAGCATCTCGTACACCTGCGTCTCGTCGCCGACCGGCCGACCCCACTCGTCGTCGTGATAGGCCCGATATTCGGGAGTCGACGCGCCCCACGGACAGCGGACGACGCCGTCATCACCGGTGATCACCCCGCTCATCGGCGTCGGTCCTTTGGCGTAACGCGTCGCTTCGTTCCCCTTGTTCGAGGCTCACCACCCAGGCTGTGAGCGACCACGCTGCTAGGCATCGATACCGGTGAGAAGCATTGACGCCTTCGACGCCAGAGCTGGCACGACCTGCTCAAATGCGGCGGCGCGGGTGTCGTCGGCCGTTAATTCGCCACGAGTGAATCGCCCGTAGATCGCTTCGCAAAACACAGCCGCCTTCCACAGCGCCAACGCCTCAAACCAAGCGAGTGGTTCAAGATCGCGTCCACTTCGATCGCGATAACGAGCGGCGAGTTCGTCACGCGTCGGGAAGCCGGGCATCGAAGTTACCGGCGAGGTGCCGAGCGGACTCGGCTCGCCATCAGGCTCGCTGTAGGTGGCAAGCAAGTATCCGACGTCGGCGCGTGGATCGCCGATCGCGCCCATCTCCCAATCGAGCACGGCAGCGATGCGATCTGGGCGGTCCGAAGAAACGATCATGTTTCCGAGTCGATAGTCCCCGTGTACGACCGTCGGCGCGAGCGGCCCCGGGAAAGATCCGGCGAGCCGCGCCCCGACGTCTGCGACGACCGGGATTGGGCGCGTCGCGTTGACCTCCCAAAGTTGCGAAAAGCGTCGCACCTGGCGCTCGAGGTAGCTGCCAGGCCGAGCGAGCGCCGCGAGTGACGGCGCCGACACATCGGCGGCATGGATCTCGACGAGAGCGTCGATGAGATCCTCGGCTAGCCGGCGACGGGCTGAATGGTCCTTGTCGAGTCCCGGCGGGAGCTCGTTTGTGATGACGAAACCGTCGATGTAGTCGGTCACGTAAAAGGGCACTCCGAGGAGATCCGCGTCCTCGCAGACGGCGCGGACGGTGGGCACCCGGATTCCGAGCGGCGCCAACGCGAGCTGGAGGTGCGCTTCGCGGACAACGTCGTGGGCAGAAGGCGGCAATGGTGGGCGCGGTGGACGTCGCAGCACGAAGCGGTCCTCGCCCCGCTCGAGCAGGAAAGAGAAGTTCGAACCGCCTCCTTCGCCGATGCGGGTGACGACGACTGGCCCAGTTCCTAGACCGTGCGCATCGAGGAATTCCCGCACGCGGCTAAGGACCACAAGCGGCGGCCGCGAAAGTCGATCTGCTTCGACCTCGCTTTCGACGACGTCCGGTCCGGGCGCTCGTCGCATCGCTATCCGGGCGCGAAGGCGTCGATCACGGCCTCGAGTTCTGTGGGTGGAGCGAGCACGGCAAGCACCGCGGTGTCGATCCCGACCTTTGCGAACTCCTCCAACCGGTCACGCTGTGTGTCGAGTGGGCCGAGCAAGAAGGTCTCCCGAACGAGCTCGTTCGGGACAAGTTCGAGCGCCCGAGCGCGGTCCCCGGAGGTCCACGCCGAAACGACCGGGTCAATCGCCTCGGCCCAACCGAGCCAGCGAAAGTATTCCGAGTACACGGGTACCGTGGCATAGGCAACAAAGACGCGTCTCGCCACCGCGACTGCCTCTTTTTCTGGTCCAGGCACGACAAAGAACCGGCACACGAGCTCTTTGTCCGGCGACGCGAACGCCCGCACCACTTTCGCCGCGCTACTCAGCGGAAGGAAATTTGTGAACGCCCCATCGGCAATCTCGGCAGCAAGTCGCAACATCGACGGGCGCAGCGCGGCGAGGACAATCGGGACCGGATACTGCGGTGGTGCTGGCAGCTTGAACCCACCCGGGCCGCGCTCGCCGGCGAGCACCGGCCGTAGGTATCCGACGGTAGAGCGCACCTTGGCAAGCGGACGCTCGAAGGCAATGCCGTTCCACTGTTCAACGATCACGTTCGACGAAGACCCGAGGCCGAGGACGAAGCGGCCGTGGCTCAGCTCGGCGAGGGCGGCTGCTGTCTGGGCGAGAAGTGCGGGGCCACGCGTGTACACGCTGACAATCCCGCTCGCCAACCTCATTCGCGCGCTGCTCAAGGAGGCGATCACCAACGGGCTGATCCCGTCGAGGTTGACTGATTCCTCTGACCAAACGCTGTCGTATCCCGCCTCCTCGGCGCGTCGCACCAGCGCCGGCAACTCCGCTAACGGGACACCTTGAAACGGGATCGTGAGACCTACTCGCACAGCCGCTTACTGTAGGCCCGATGTTTCCAAAGACAGCGCTCGTAACTGGCGGCGCCTCGGGAATCGGAGCGGCGATCGTCAACGTGCTCGAACCTCTCGGAAGCGCGGTCAGCGTTCTCGACCTTCGTCACGGCTTCGACGCTTCTGACCCGCTCGCTTGGGAGGACGTCGGACCTGTCGAGCTCGCCTGCTTGAACGCCGGGGTGACAACCGGTACTGGGGAGATCGCCTCGCTCTCGACCGACCAGTACCGTCGCATCCTCGCAGTCAACATCGACGGTGTCGTTCTTGGGACCCGTCGGCTCGCCCGGATTATGCGACCGGGAGGTGTCATTGTCGCCACCGCATCGCTCGCCGGGCTCGTCCCGTTGACGAGTGACCCCATCTACTCGCTCACCAAGCACGCCGTGGTCGGCTTCGTGCGCAGCGTCGCGCCGCAGCTCGAAGGAAGCGGCATCCGCATCAAAGCCGTCGCCCCAGGAATCGTCGACACGCCCTTGATCGCCGATGCCAAGGGAGAACTGGAGCGCGCCGGCTTCCCGCTCCTTTCACCAGAAGAAGTCGCTCGCACCGTCTTGCTGGCGGCGGGCGACAAAAGGACTGGCGAGGTGTGGGTCGTCCAGCCAGGCCGTGAACCGGAGCCCTTTCACTTCGGGGGCGTACCCGGACCAAGGAACGCGACCGGCGCCAGCGTCGGTCCCCCGCCCCGCTTCTAATACAGAGGAGGCCGCTAGTAGAAGGTCCAGCGGTCGCCTTGTGAGAAGGACTTGAGGATCCTTCGGCTGACAACGAGCCGATGAACCTCGTCAGGTCCGTCGTAGATGTGAGCGCCTCGCGCCATCGCGTACATGTGCGACAGCGGTGATCGGTCCGTGATGCCGAGCGCACCATGCACTTGCACAGCGTGGTCGATCACATTCGAAAGCGCGTTCGCCCCGTAGAACTTGATCAGCGAGATCTCGACGCGTGCGTCTGCACCCTCATCGATCTTTTGCGCGGCATCGAGCGTCATCAGTCGGCAGGCGTGGATCTCTGCGGCGGAGTCCGCGATCCAGTTTTGAACCGTCTGCTTGTCGGCGAGCGGGCTGCCGAAAGCGTCGCGCTCGAGAGCACGGGTGCACATCAGTTCGAACGCTCGCTCCATCTGGCCGATCCATCTCATGACGTGATGGATGCGGCCGGGGCCAAGTCGTGCTTGCGCGATCTGGAATCCATCGCCCCGTTTGCCAAGGATGTTCTCGGCCGGAACGCGGACCTTGTCGAAGCGGACCTCGCAATGTGTCGACCAGCCGCGCCCGCGATGACCGAGGACCGGTACGGGCTCGATATCGATACCGGGAGCGTCCGCCGGCACGATGATCTGGCTCATCCTGTTACGCGGCTCGGCGCCGGGATCGGTGACCGCCATGACGATCGCGAATCCCGCACCTTCTGCTCCAGACGAAAACCATTTACGACCGTCGATCACCCATTCGTCGCCGTCAAGGACGGCCGTCGTCCGCAAGCCGGTCGGATCCGAGCCGGACACGTCGGGCTCGGTCATTGCGAAGAAAGATCGGACGTCGCCTGCGACGAGCGGCCTCAAAAAACGCTCTTTTTGCGACTCGGTGCCGTACAGATGGAGGATCTCGCCGTTTCCCGCGTCCGGTGCCTGGCAATTGAAGATGATCTGCGCCCAGACGACGCGGCCGATCTCCTCATTCAGACTGGCGTAGGCAAGAAAGCCGAGCCCAGTTCCTCCCGCCTCCGGCGGGAGGTGCGGCGCCCACAGCCCGACCAGCTTGGCGCGGGCCCTCAGCTCCGAAAGAAGTCCCACAGATGCGTCGTCTTCTCGTGAGAGCGCCTCTTCATTCGGATAAACGTGTTCGTCCATGAAGGAGCGATATCTGGCGCGAAGTTGTTGGTGCTCGAGCGGGACCCGCGAGCTGGCGTTATTCACTCCGTTACCATCGCACATCGATGCGCGCCCAAGAGCTTTTTAACCTCGCCGACAGAACGGCCATCGTCACCGGGGGCGGACGCGGGATCGGCCGACAGATGGCCGAAGCGCTCGCTGAGCTTGGTGCCAACGTCGTCGTCTGCGCTCGAAAGCTTGAACCATGCGAGCAAGCCGCCACCGAGCTTGCGAAGCTCGGCGGTCGAACACTCGCGCTGCGCTGCGACGTGAGGGTTCAAAGCGAAGTCCAAACTCTTGTCGACCGAACGGTCGATGAGTTCGGACGCGTCGATGTGCTCGTCAACGACGCAGGCACCTCGTGGGGGGCGCCCGCCGAGGAGACGCCGATCGAGGGGTGGCAAAAAGTGATCGACGTCAATCTGACAGGCACTTTTCTCGTATCCCAAGCTGTTGCCCGACAGATGATCACCCAAGGCGGTGGGGCGATCATCAACATCGCTTCGGTAGCCGCGTTGCACGGTTCGCCGCCCGGCGGGATGGACGCGGTTGCCTACACCGCGAGCAAGGGCGGAGTCGTCGCTTTGACTCGCGATCTCGCCTGGAAATGGGCGCAGTACGGAATCCGCGTCAACGCAATCGCCCCGGGTTGGTTCCCCTCGGACATGACAAAGGTCCTGCTCGACCGATTCGGCGAGACGTTCGTCACGCGCATTCCACTCGGGCGGTTCGGAGGAGTAGATGACCTTAAGGGGGCGGTTGCGCTCCTCGCCTCTCCCGCGAGCGCCTACATCACCGGCCACACGCTCGTCGTCGACGGTGGTCAATCAGCATAGGTATTCGCGGTCGCTCAGCTCACGCGTTCGACGATCATCGCCATCCCCTGTCCCCCACCGACGCACATCGTTTCGAGACCAGTCGTCTTATCGAGCGTCTCGAGATCGTTTAGCAGGGTGTTCATGATTCGTGCCCCGGTCATGCCGAACGGGTGTCCAAGTGCTATCGCCCCGCCATGTGGATTCAGCTTGTCCCCGAACGCGTCGACGCCGATCTCGCGACAAACCGGGAGCACCTGAGCCGCAAACGCCTCGTTCAGTTCGACGACATCAATGTCGTCGATCGTCATCGCTGCCCGCTCGAGAACCCGGCGCACCGCCTCGATCGGACCGACGCCCATAATCTCAGGGGCGACAGCCGAGACGGATGAAGCGAGGATCCGCGCCCGCGGCTTTATTCCGAGCTCGCGAGCCCGGGTATCGCTCATGACGACCACCGCGGCCGCACCGTCGTTGAGCGGACACGCGTTTCCCGCCGTCACCTTCCCGTCGGGTTTGAAGGCGGGCTTCAACGAAGCGAGCGCTTCGAGGGTCGAGCCCCGACGAGGACCGTCATCGGTTGCGACGCCGTCCCATGCGGTGATCTCGCGAGCGAAGAATCCAGAGTCTTGTGCCGCCACGGCCCGTTCTTGAGAGCGTTGGGCGAACTGGTCCATCTCTTCCCGGGTGATATCCCACTTTTCCGCGACGTTCTCCGCGGTAATTCCCATCGGTATGTAGACGTTGGCGATCGCCGCGTCATCTCCAAAGAGCTTTGGGTGTAGCTCGTCCACGTCGCGGGGATAGCCGTTCACTTGGGAGGTCGACTCGACGCCAGCAGCCACGAACACGTCCCCCTCGCCGGCGCGGATGGCGTGGAAGGCCATGCGAATGGCTTGAAGGCTCGACGCGCAAAAGCGGTTGACCGTCGTGCCCGGCACTGAGTCTGGAAGACCGGCGAGCAGAACAGCGCGGCGGGCAATGTTCATCCCCTGCTTCTGCTCGGGAAATGCGCACCCGACTACGACGTCGACGATCTCGGCATGATCGAGCTCTTGGACTCGCCCGAGCGCTTGTTCGATCGCGAAAGCGAGGAGGTCGTCGGGGCGCGCATCAACGAGGGAACCCTTCGAGGCGCGTCCGATCGGTGTACGCGCCGCGGCGACAATGACAGCTTCAGGCATCTCGGCCACCGGCAGCGAGGAAGACGAACTCGCCGACGAGAGCCGGCTTGTCCTTTCCCTCGATCTCCACCTCGGCACCGACTCGGTAGACGACGTTCGATCCGCGCCGTTCCGCGCCGCGCAACCTCGCATGGACCCGGACACGGGAGTTGACCGGTACCGGAGAGGTGAATCGGATCTTTTCGGTGCCGTAGTTGATCCCCATCTGCGAGTCGCTGAGCGACATGATCTCACTCAGCATGAGTGGAAGAAGCGCCATCGTTAGGTAGCCGTGCGCCACGGTCGCCCCGAATGGGCCTTTGGCCGCTCTTTCGGGGTCGACGTGGATCCACTGGTGGTCGTCTGTCGCATCGGCGAAGAGATTGATCCGATCTTGGTCGATTATGTGCCACGGGCTCGTGCCAAGATCGCGCTCACTTGCCTGTTCGAGCTCCGCGAGCGTCATCGTCGTTGTCATGCTGTGACTCCTTCTTTCGTCAAGAGCGCTCGTAGTGCTTTGCGATCCACCTTGCCCACGAGCGTCAGGGGCAAGGAAGGGAGCACATGAATCTCGCGCGGGTATTTGTAACCGCCAAGGCGTTGCTTGGCGAAGGAGAGCAGTTCTTCTGTCGGCACCTCGGCGCCCTTGGAAATGACGACGAACGCGAGGACCTCTTCTCCATGCAACTCATCCGGGCGACCGAGGACGCAGGCAGCCTCGACCGAGTCGTGTTCCAGCAGCGCCTGTTCGACGTCGTGAGGAAACACGTTGAAACCACCTCGGATGATCAGGTCCTTTTTGCGATCGACGATCGAGAGGTAGCCGTCGGAGTCCAACCGGCCGATGTCACCGGTGTGCAGCCAGCCGTCTTCTATCGTCCTCTTCGTCAGTTCGGGATCATTCCAGTAGCCCGCCATGACCAAATCGGAGCGGATCAGGATCTCACCGGGCTCCGATGAAGAGACCTCGTTTCCGGAGTCGTCGACGAGACGGATTTCGGTTCCCTCGAGCGGCAGCCCAACCGAGCCCCGCTTGACGGCACCTGGCGGGTTCGCTGAACAGACTGCAGCCGATTCGGTTAGTCCGTAACCTTCGCGAACCTCGACTCCCGGCACCCGTCGCGAGAAGGCCTCTAACGCGCCCATGCGGAGCGGGGCCGCCCCCGAGACGACATACCGTAAGTCGGAAAGGTCGTACTCCTCGAGCGGCTGTTCGAGTAGGAGCTCGATCATCGAGGGCACTACCGCCGCGATCTGCGTCTTGTGCAGTTGCGCTAGCTGAAGCCAGGACGTCGCATCGAACCAACGCATCAGCACCGACTCGACCTGCTCATCCGCATGCATCGAAACGCTGTAGACGAGCAATCCGTACGAGTGAGAAAGGGGCAGCGAGACAAGTGAGCGCTTCAAACCGGACACGTAGCTCGAGCGATGGCCCGCACGTCCCGCCTCCCACAAGTTGGCGTGCGTGAGCATCACGCCTTTTGATCGCCCCGTGGTACCTCCTGTGTAGACGAGCGCAGCGAGATCGTCGTCTCCTCGGGGGACGATCGGTACCGAATCGAAAGATTCGAGCGCCTCGAGCTCCTCACCGACTGAGATGATGAATTGGAGAGATGGCGCCTCCTTGCACGCATCGGCAACGGTTTGGCGGAACGCCGGTGATGTGATCGCTGCCTTGGCTCCGGAATCGGAGATGACTCGAGCGAGTTCGTCACTTGTGAGGAGGAATATCGCCGGCACGATCACCGCGCCC